>Ga0272447_1000146_pt1 | contig 52984 bp, 44 predicted proteins | sample YNPCB0133_FD_194589 | JGI IMG/M metagenome (GOLD analysis project Ga0272447, IMG submission 194589) | Hot spring microbial mat communities from Yellowstone National Park, WY, United States - YNP-CB-013-3 | ecosystem: Environmental > Aquatic > Thermal springs > Hot (42-90C) > Sediment | place...
ATAATAAGTACGCTCCCTAATTATTCTTCTGTCTCTCGCAGGCTGCGAGCCTGTGGGAGGATGGCTTTGCCCCTATTCGTGAACGCACCTCCGTGCAATGCCCTTTGCGTTATAAATAAACTGCATGTCGGTGGTCGAGGAGATCAAGCGGCGGGTGGACATCGTCGAGGTGATCGGCAGCTACGTCCAGCTCACCCGCAGCGGGCGCAACTACAAAGGGCTTTCGCCCTTTAAGCAGGAGCGCACGCCCTCGTTCTTCGTCTTTCCGGAGACGCAGACCTTTAAGGACTTCTCCAGCGGCGAGCAGGGCGACGTCTTCTCCTTCTTAATGAAGAAGGAAGGGCTGAGCTTCGGCGAGGCGCTGCGCGCGCTGGCCAAGCGGGCCGGCGTGCGGCTGGAGGAGCGCACGCCCGAACAGCAGCGCAGCGCCGAATACGCTGCCCGCCTGCGCGCGGCGCTGGCCGACGCCGCCGAGTACTTCCACCAGCTCCTGACCAGCGCGCCCCAGGCCGCCGCCTGCCGTGCCTACCTGCGCGAGCAGCGCGGGCTGAGCCAGGCAACGATCGAGGCGTGGCAGCTTGGCTACAGCCTGGCCGACTTTCAGGCGCTCTTGACCCACCTGACGGCGCGCGGCTATAGCGCCCAGGAGCTGGTGGACGCCGGCCTGGTCATCCAAAACGAGGAAGGCCGCCGCTACGACCGCTTCCGCGGGCGGCTGATGATCCCGATCCGCGACCCGCAAGGCGAGGTGGTGGGGTTCGGGTCGCGCGCCCTGGACGGCAGCGAGCCGAAATACATGAACTCGCCGCAGACGGCCGTCTTCGACAAGGGCCGGCTGCTCTTTGGGCTGGACCGCGCCCGCCGCAGCATCCGCGATGAACAAAGCGCTGTGCTGGTGGAGGGCTACATGGACGTGCTGGCCTGCCACCAGGCCGGCTTCACCAACGTGGTGGCCGGCATGGGCACCGCGCTGAGCGAGGCCCAATTGCGGATGCTGCGCCGGCTGGCTCCGCGCATCGTGTTGGCGCTGGACGCCGATGCCGCCGGCGAGCGCGCCATCCTGCGCAGCGTCCAGGTGGCCCGCGACGTGCTCGACCGCGAGGCCGACCCGCTCTTTGACGCGCGCGGCATGATCCGCCACGAATCACGCCTGCAGGCCGATATCCGCGTGGCGATCCTGCCAGCGGGCAAAGACCCCGACGAGCTGGTCTTGAGCGCGCCGGAACAATGGCAAGCGCTTATCGCCGCCGCGCGGCCGGTGGCCGAACACGTAATGGACGCGCTGCTGGCCGGCCACGACCTGCGCGACCCGGCGGGCCGCGCGCAGGCCGTGCGGGCCGTCGCGCCCATCCTGCTCGACTTGGCCGACCCCATCCAGCGCGACGCCTACATCCAGCGCCTGGCCGCGCGGTTGGGCAGCAGCCCGCGCGCGGTGATGCTGACGGTCAACGCGGTCGCCCGCGAACTGCGTGGCCAGGTCAGACCGCAGCCGGCAGAACAAGCTGGACGCCCGCGCAGAGGCAGCGACCTGGAAGCGCACCTGATCGCCCTCCTCAGCCGGCGGCCATCGCTGCTGCTGGATGCCAACGTCGCGCTGACGCGCGCCAACCTGGACGTGCTGAGCGAGGCCGACTTCAGCAATCCTGCCCTGCGCGAGGGCTTCCGCCAGCTCAGCCGCGCCGCGCTCGGCGCGCCGCCCCTCCCCGGCGATGAAGCCGAGGACTGGCTGGCGATCATCGCTGATGAGGAGGTGCCGCTCTTGGACAGCGACGACGACGCTCTGCTGCGCGAAGCGCTGATCCGCACGGCGCTGCGCCTGCGCGAGCGCAACCTGGCCCGCGAGCGGGACGCAATCCATCTGATGATTGAGGAAGCCAAACGCTCTGGGCAGCAAAATGTGGCCGCTCACTATAATAACGACCTACAGCGCGTGTTGACCCAGCAATTGCGGGTGCATAAGGCGCTGCACCTTCGGAGCGCGCTGCCTGTTCTTTGACGGAGGGGTATGGCGAGCAAATCCAAACGCACGCGGACGCACAACGGAGCCAAACCGGCGCCGGACGACCATGTGCTGACCACTCATCGAGAGGGCGAAGCAGAAAACGTGCTGGCCTGGCTCGACGACGAGGTGGGGGAGGCGCAGCCAGAGGATGACGGCGGGTGGCCAACGGGAGACGCGCTGGCGCTGGATGACGAGCAGGCCGAGGCCGAGGCGGTCGCTTACGCGCTGACCAAGACCGATGATGAGGAGGCGCTAGACGACCTGCTCGACTTCGACGAGCAGCAACTGCAAGCGGATGAGCGCGCAGCCGATGGGATTGACCCAGTACGGGCTTACCTGAACGAGATCGGCCATACCCCCGTGCTGACCGCCGAGCAAGAGCTGTGCTTGTTCGCCTTGCTTGACGCGGCGCGGCTGGCCCGCCGGCTGCGGGCAAACGCGCAAGCGCCCGTCTGGGCACAGGCATATGCGCACTTGACCGCGGCCTGGCGCAGCGTCCTGACGGCGTGCGAGGCACTCTCCAGCGCGCCACCCGACCTGGCGGAGATGCTGCGCGCGGCGCGTGAGATGACCGCGCCGGACGCGCATTCATCCCCCGGCGCGTTTCAGCGCTATTTGCGCGCGCTGGGGTGGGGCCGAAACTCGGACATTGAGCGGATCAGCAAGCCGCTCTTCGAGTTTGCGCTGGCCGCGCTCATCCTGCCGCCGGCGTTCGTCGAGCAGCTCGAAGCGCATGCGGCTCACGTGCCTGACCTGCCTGAGTGGGACGAAGTGAGCGCCTGGTTGCCGGCGCCAGCCGTCTGCGAAGAACACCTGCAATTGGTGACCCAACAGGCCGAGGAGGCCAAAAACACCCTCGTCCGCGCCAATCTGCGGCTGGTGATGAGCATCGCCAAGCGCTATCTGGGGCGCGGCATCGCCTTCATGGATCTCGTCCAGGAAGGGAGCATGGGGCTGTTGCGGGCGATCGACCGCTTCCATGCCTGGCGCGGCTTCAAGTTCAGCACCTACGCCACCTGGTGGATCCGCCAGGCGATGACCCGCGCGATCGCCGACCAAGCCCGCACCATCCGCCTCCCGATCCACTTCATGGACGAGGTCAACAGGCTCATCCATCTACAGCGGCGGATGATGCAGACGCTGGGTCAGGAGCCGACCAGCGAAGAGCTGGCGCTGGAGATGGCGTTAGAGGAAGGGCTGCTGGATGAACAGGAGGCGGCCAGAATAATGGAGGCGCGGGCCAAAGGTGAGGCGCTTGAGCCGGTGTTAGCCCATAAGTACGATCAGGCGGTGAAGCGCGTTGAGAAAATCATGCGCCTGGCCCTTGAGCCGCTCTCGCTGGAAGCGCCGGTCGGCACGGAGCAAAACAGCCTGATGGGCGACTTCGTCGCCGACGAGAGCGGGCCATCGCCGGTTGAGCTGGCCTCCCTGCAGATGCTCAAGCAGCAGATTCGCGGGCTGATGGCCGGCCTGACCAAGCGCGAGCGCGAGATCTTGGAGATGCGCTTTGGCTTTCGCGATGGCCAATCGCACACGCTGGAGGAGGTGAGCCACGCCTTTCGCATCACCCGCGAGCGGGTGCGGCAGATCGAGGCCAAGGCGCTGCGCAAGCTGCGCCATCCGCTCAACAGCCGGCGGCTGCGCGATTATCTGAGCGACCTCTCGTAGCGCTCCGCCTGAGCTTCTGGCGCACGATCAGCTCGGCGTCGAACAGGCGCATGTCCACCCGCAGGTCATCGCCGACGATCACCCCCTCGGCCTCCAGCCGACGGCGCTGCTCCTCCGGCGCGTATTGATTCGAGATGCGCCCTTGGGCGTTGATGACGCGCCACCACGGCACGCGGTCGCGGGCCGGCAAACGCAGCAGGGCATGGAGGGCGAAACCGACGTAGCGCGCCGAGCGCGGTCGCCCGCACTGGCGCGCCACGCCGCTGTAACTCATCACCATCCCCTTGGGGATGAGCCGGACGACGCGATAGACATCTGCGAAGCGCACGTCTAGATCAGCCCGAAGTCCTTGGCGATCAGCCGGGCGGTCATCTTCGCGCTCATCATCACGCTGGGCGTGCCGCCGCCGGGTTGGGTGCTCGCGCCCACCAGGTAGAGGCGCTCAATGTCCTCGCTGCGGTTGTGTGGGCGGAAGTAGGCAGTCTGGAGCAGGGTTGGCTCTGGCCCAAAGCCGTTGCCCAGGTAGCTGTTCAAGCTGCGCTCGAAGTAATCCGGCGTGATGTAGCTCTTGTAGACCAGCCGCTTGCACAGGCCAGGGATGTAGCCGGCTTCGTCCAGGAAGCGCAGCGCCTTGTCCACGTAAGCGTCCCCGATCGCCGACCAGTTGAGGCCGCTCGCGTTATTCGGCACCGGCACCAGCGTATAGGCCGCGTGGTGGCCGGGCGGGGCCAGGCTGGGGTCGGTGAGCGTGGGCACGTGTAGGTAATGGGACATGTCGGGCGCCAGCACGCGCCGGTCGAAGATGTCGCGCAGCAGCTCTTCGTAGCGCTGGCTGAGGATGATATTGTGGTGGCGCAGGTTGCTCAGGTCCAGGCCGTCGCCCCGAAAGCCGAAGTAGATCACCACCAGCGACATGGACTGGCGGGTGCGCTTGACGCGGGCGTCGGTGTGAAACAGGCGATAGCACGGGTCGATCAGGTGCATGTAGGTATGGGCGTAATCGCCGTTGGAGACGACGAGGTCAGCGCGCAGTTGCGTGCCGTCGGCCAACTCCACCCCTTGTGCGATCCGCCGGCCGAAGCGCCCGCGCGGCGGTGCGCCGTCCGGACCGGCCACCAGGATGCGCTTGACCTCGCTGTTGTAGCGGATCGTCCCGCCGAGCTCCTGGAACTTCTGGACGAAGCCGCGCACGAGCGCGCCGGTCCCGCCCATGGCGAAGTGGATGCCCCAGGTCTTCTCGACGAAGTGAATCATCGCGTAGATGGCCGGCACAGCCAGCGGGTTGCCGCCGATCAGCAAGGGCTCGAAGCTGAAGACCTGGCGCAGCTTGGGGTGCTTAAAGTACTTGCTGGTGAACGAGAACAGGGTGCGCACCGCATCCAGCCGCAGCAGGTCGGGCATGATGGCCAGCATCGAGGCCAGGCTGTCGAAGTACTTGTAGCCGAGCTGGAGGAAGCCGCGCTCGAAGATGGCCCGAGCATCGGCGTGGAAGCGCTCGTAGCCCTCTAGGTCATCCGGGGCAATGGCGCGGATCTGCGCGCGGGTGTGCTCGCGGTCACCGTCGTAATCGAAATACGAGCCGTCCTCGAAGTGAATGCGATAGAACGGGTTGAGCGGGATGATGTTGACGTAGCGCGAGGTGTGGGTCAGGTCAGGGGCGCGCCCCGGCTCCAGGACGTGCGGCGGAAAGTCTGGCCCGTCCAGGTTGGGGCTGCCGCGCTCCAGCGCGAACAGCTCCTCAATGAAGTGCGGCACAGTGATCACAGTCGGCCCCATGTCGAAGGTGAAGCCCTGCGCCTTGCGCACATAGGCCCGACCGCCCGGCCCGTCCAGCTTCTCCACGATGGTGGTGTCGAAGCCCAGGCTTTGCAGGCGGATGCCGAGCGCTAGTCCGCCGATGCCTGATCCGATAATGATTGCCTTGCGAGTGGTCATGTCTTGAAACCAGCCTTACTAAGAGTTGAAGGTGACGTTAGCAGGGCCGGTTTAGAGCGAGATTTGTTTGACCCAGAACACCTCTGGCAGGTCGCGCAGCGCCTTGAGGGCGTAATCCGGCACTGGGTTATCCAGGTTGATGAACGAGAGCGCGCGGTCGCCGGGCCGCGTTCGCCCCAGGCGGTATTCGGCGATGTTGACGTAGTTGGCGCCCAGGATGGTGCCCACCCGCCCGATCACGCCGGGCACGTCGCGCGAGGAGATCACCAGCACCAGGCCCTCCGGCACGGCGTCAATGCGAAAGTGGTCGAGCTGGACGATGCGCGGTTGGTTGCCGTCGAAGAGCGTGCCGGCCACGGTGTGCTCATCCTGGTCGGTGGTGATCCGGCAGGAGACCAGGTTGGTGTAGTCGCTGCCGATCAGGTTCAGCGCCTGGGTGACGACGATCCCGCGCTCGTCGGCGATCACGGGGGCGTTGACGTAGTTCACCTTCTCCCCGCCGAGGATCGGCTCGAGCAGGCCGCGCAGGAGGGCCACGGTGAGCGGCTTGACGTGCGGCGCGACATCGGTGCCGCGGTATTCCACCTCCACGCGCGCCAGGCGCCCCTCCATCAGGCATGCCTGTAGCCGGCCTAGCTTCTCGGCCAAGATAAGATAGGGCCGGATGATCGGCCAGGCAGAGGGGTCAATCGGCGGAAAGTTCACCGCGTTGCGCACGTCGCGCTCGTGGAGCGCGTCCAGCACCTGCTCGGCGATCTGGAGCGAGACATCGCGCTGGGCCTCGGTCGTGCTGGCGCCGAGGTGGGGCGTGACGACGACGTTGGGCAGCTTGAGCAGCGGCAGGTCAGGCGGCGGCGGTTCTTCTTCAAAGACATCGAGGGCGGCGCCGGCCAGCTTGCCGCTCACCAACGCCTCGTAGAGGGCCTGCATATCCACCAAAGCACCGCGCGCCACGTTGATCACGCGCGCGCCCGGCTTCATCTTGGCAATGGCGGCGGCGTCCAACAGGCCGCGCGTTCCCGGCGTGAGCGAGGAGTGAAGCGTGACGAAGTCGCTCTGGGCGAGCAGTTCGTCGAGCGAGACCAGCAGCACCTTATTGGCGCGGGCGGTTTCCTCGCTCACGTATGGGTCATAGGCGATCACCTCCATGCCGAAGCCCTGGGCGCGGCGGGCCACCTGCGTGCCGACGCGGCCCAGGCCGATGATGCCCAGCGTCTTGCCGTGCAACTGGACGCCGATGAACTTGCTGCGCGTCCATTCGCCGCGGCGCAACGAGGCATCGGCCTGCGGGATGTTGCGGGCCAGCGCCAACATCATCGCCATAGTGTGCTCGCAGGTGGCGGTGGTGTTGGCCTGGGGGGTGTTCATCACGATAATGCCGCGATGGGTGGCGGCATCCACGTCAATTGTGTCCACGCCGATGCCAGCGCGGCCGATCACGCGCAACTTCTCGGCGCGCGCGATCACCTCGGCGTCCACTTTGGTATCGCTGCGCACGATGAGGGCATGGTAGGCAGCAATGCGCTCCAGCAGCTCGGCGCGGGGCATCTTCTTTACCACGTCCACGTGCACGTTGGGATCGCGACGCAGCACCTCTAAACCGGCCTCAGATAGGTCGTCCGGGATCAAGATGTTGAACATGGCGCGCGGATTATAGGACTTACCGCCTGCGCGTACACTCTCGCCTACCATGAATCGCCTGCGCGTCTATGCCACCGAGGGGATCGTCCTGCGCCGCGACGACTACAGCGAGGCCGACCGGCTGGTGACGCTGTTGACGCCAGGGCACGGCAAGTTGCGCGCGCTGGCCAAGGGCGCGCGCCGGCTGACCTCGCGCAAGGCGGGGCACATCGAGCTGTTCGCTCGGGCACACCTGCTGCTGGCGCGCGGGCGGACGTTCGACCTGATCATGCAGGCCGAGCTGATCGAGCCGCACCGCGCGCTGCGCGAGGACGTGCTGCGCAGCGCGATGGCGCACTACCTGTGCGACCTGGCTGATTGGTTCGCGCCGCAGGGCAGCGAGGCCGCCGACCTTTACGCGCTGCTGGTCGAGGGGTTGGCCCTGCTGTGCCGAGCGACCGATCCGCGCCTGGCCGCACGCGCCTTCGAGCTGCGCCTGCTGACGCTGGAGGGCTACGGGCCGGCACTGTCGCGCTGCGCGCGCACTGGTGCGCCGATTGACATCGCCGGCAAGGCGAAGGTCGCCTTCTCGCCGGCTGAGGGCGGCGTGCTGTGCGCGGAGGCCGCTGCGCAGGCGTGCGACGTGATCTGGCTGCGCCGGCAGGAGCTGGCCCTAATGCGGCTATTGCAGAGCCAACCTTTTGAGGCGCTGACCGAGCTGAGCGTGTCGCCTGACCTGCTCGCGGGCGTGGAGCACACCCTCCAGATTTACCTGAGCGCGATTTTGGAACGCCGGCCGCGCACCGCCGCGCTGGTCAGGCAGGTGGCGCGTGGCCTGCGCTAGAATACGGCCGGGCCCGCGTAGTTCAATCGGATAGAACAGCGCCGTCCTAAGGCGCGTGTTGTGGGTTCGAGTCCTGCCGCGGGCGCTCCTCCTGCGCGCTCTCTGGGGCGCGCATGCTTGGCGCGAGCGCACGAGAGTCGTGCATGCACCCATTTGACAAACGGTCAGGATGACGTATGATTTGGTAAGTCGCTGACGTCATGGCAAACCCGGTGCGCTGCTTTAGCTACTTTTGGTTTAGCTACTTTGCCTGCGAGGGCAGAGGCTTGCCAGCGCGCGGGTTCGAGACGACCAGCGAGTGAGCAGCAAAAGCGAGCGAAGGGTTGTTGAGAGGCGCGGGGCTGGTAAGCCCCGCGCTTTAATTTTTGTCAGGAGATCGCGCACGCCATGATGTATCAAACCGATGATGTCCGCATCCGAGAGATTAAAGAGCTGGCCCCGCCGGCGCACCTGATGCGCGAATTCGCCATCACGCCCGAAGTCGCCAAACTCGTCTATGAGACGCGCCTGGCTGTGCACGACATCCTATATGGCCGGGATGATCGCGTCTTCGTCGTGGTGGGGCCGTGCAGTGTGCACGACGTGCAGGCTGCGCTTGAATACGCCAGCCGGCTGAAGCCGGTGCGCGCGCGCACCCGCGACGCGCTGGAGATCATCATGCGCGTCTACTTCGAGAAGCCGCGCACCACAGTTGGCTGGAAGGGGCTGATCAACGACCCTGACCTGGACGGCTCGTTTCGCATCAACAAGGGGCTGCGCCTGGCGCGCAAGCTGCTGTTGGACGTGAACGAGCTGGGCGTGCCGGCGGCCACGGAGTACCTCGACACCATTTCGCCGCAGTATGTGGCCGACCTGATCTCGTGGGGCGCGATCGGCGCGCGCACCACCGAGTCCCAGGTGCACCGCGAGCTGGCCAGCGGCCTCTCCTGTCCGGTCGGCTTCAAGAACGGCACGGATGGCAACGTCAAGATCGCCATTGATGCGATCAAGGCCGCCCGCCAGCCACATCACTTCCTCTCGGTGACCAAGGGCGGGATCAGCGCAATTGTCCACACCGCCGGCAATGAGGATTGTCACGTCGTGTTGCGCGGCGGCAAGACGCCCAATTACGACAACGCCAGCGTGCGCGCCGTGGCTGAATTGCTGATCCGCGAGGGCTTGCCGCCGTCCCTGATGGTGGATTGCTCGCACGGCAACAGCAACAAGCAGCCTGAGAACCAACTGAAGGTGGCCGAAGACGTGGCGCGCCAGATAGAGACCGGCGAGACTGCGATCGTCGGCGTGATGTTGGAATCGAACCTCGTCGCCGGTCGGCAAGAGTTAGTGGCCGGCAGACCTCTAGAATACGGCAAGAGCATCACCGACGCATGCATTGGCTGGGAAGACACCGTGCGCTTGCTGGATCGCCTGGCCGAGGCCGTGCGCCGGCGACGGGTTGCTGCGCATTCCGGAGTGCGCTCCCCGGAATACGGGACACGCAATACGCAATACGCGATACGCAATACAGACCATGCGGCGCGTGTGGCGTAGTGAGTGTTTCGTATTCCGTATAGCGTATTTCATGAGCGTGGTGAAGAGCATGGTCATCGTGATGAAGGCAGGGGCGTCGGCGGCGGAGATCGCCGGCGTGATCAAACACATCGAGAGCATCGGCATGCGGGCGCATCTCTCCGAAGGGGAGGAGCGCACGATCATCGGGATGGTGGGTGATGAGCGGCCAATTGACGCCAGCTCATTTGAGTTGCTCAGCGGCGTCGAGCGCGTCCTGCCCATCTTGCGGCCGTTTAAGCTGGCCAGCCGGGACTTTAAGAAACAAAATACCGTCATTCAGTTGCGCGTCAAGAATCGCACCTTGACCATCGGCGATAGGCAACTGGCGATGATGGCCGGCCCGTGCGCTGTGGAGAGCCGCGAGCAGATCATGGAGAGCGCGCGGCTGGTGAAAGAGGCTGGCGCGACCATCCTGCGCGGCGGGGCCTTCAAGCCGCGCACCTCGCCCTATTCCTTTCAAGGCCACGGCGAAGAGGCGCTGAAATGGATGGCCGAGGCGCGCGACGCTTATGGGTTGGCCATCGTCACCGAGGTCATGGCGCCGGAGCAAGTGCCGCTGGTGGCGCGCTATGCCGATATCCTCCAGATCGGCGCGCGCAATATGCAGAACTTCCCGCTGCTCCACGCAGTGGGCGAGAGCCACAAGCCGGTGCTGCTCAAGCGCGGCATGAGTGCCACCATGGAGGAGCTGCTGATGGCCGCCGAATACATCCTCTCGCACGGCAACTACGACGTGATGCTCTGCGAGCGCGGGATTCGCACCTTCGAGAAATACACCCGCAACACGCTGGACATCAACGCAGTGCCGGTGCTCAAAGAGCTCTCCCACCTGCCGGTGATCGTTGACCCCTCGCACGGCACCGGTAAGTGGGAGTATGTTCCCGCGGTCGCCAAGGCGGCCGTCGCTGCCGGCGCAGATGGGTTAATCATCGAAGTGCATCCCGATCCGGCGAAGGCCGTCAGCGACGGCGCGCAATCACTGACGCCGGAGCGCTATCGCAAGCTGGTCAGCCAGTTACAGCGCGTGGCGGCCGCTGTCGATCGCACCTGTTAGCGAGCACCGGGCATGGACCAACGCACCCTCTGCATCGTGGGGTTGGGGCTGATGGGCGGGTCGTTTGCCCTGGCCTTGCGCGCCTCCGGTTACCCTGGCCGGCTGATCGGCGTCTCGCGCAGCGCCGAGACGCTGCGCTACGCCCAAGCTCAGGGCATAGTGGATCTGGCGACGGACGACCTGGGCGCCGCGCGCGAGGCTGAGGTGGTCGTGCTCTGCACGCCGGCCCGCACGATCATCGCCCAGATCGGCCAACTGGCCAGCATCTGCAAGCCCGGCGCGATCCTCACCGACATGGGCAGCACCAAGGTGAAAATCGCTCGCGCGATGGATGCGCTGCCGGGGCATCTGCGCGCCGTGGCCGCGCATCCGATGTGCGGCAAGGAGGCCGCCGGCATTCAGGCAGCCGACGCCGGCCTGTTTCGCGGCGCGCCCTGGTTGATCATCCCCACGGCGCGCACGGATGACGAGGCGCTGTCCGTGGTGCGCGCGCTGGCCGAGCGCGTCGGCGCTTCACCGCGCATCCTCGATGCCGACCAGCACGATGCGTTGCTGGCGTTCGCCAGCCATTTGCCCTACGCGCTGGCCGTTGCGTTAGTGGCCGCGACAGAGCAGTTCAGCCTGAACCACCCAGAGGTCTGGGAGGTCATGGCCGGCGGATTTCGCGACACCTCGCGGGTCGCCGCCAGCGACGTGACGATGTGGTTGGATATCCTCCTCACGAACGCCGAGCCTGTGTTGGGCGCGGTGCGGGACGTCCAGTTTGCCCTCGATCAGCTCACAGCGCTCCTGGAGCGGCGCGACGAAGCCGGACTGCGGGCTTTCTTACAGGCTGCTGCCCAGGCGCGCAAGGCGCACCTTCCATGAACCGTTCGCTGTTCCCCGCCAGAACCCTGAGCGGCCTGTTGCGCGTCCCCAGCGACCGAAGCATCACCGTCCGCGCGCTCTTGCTGGCCGGCCTCGCCGAGGGCACCAGCCGCGTGCTCTGTCCGCTGGAGAGCGAAGACACCGAGGCCGCCAAGGCCTGCATGGCTGCGCTAGGCGTGCCGATCGCCATTCAGCATGAAGGGGACCTGCCCGCGCTGCGGATCACAGGGCAGGGCCTGCGTGGGCTGCGCGCGCCGGCAGCCACGCTGTTCTGCCATTCCTCCGGCACCACGATGCGCCTCTTGGCTGGCTTGCTGGCCGGTCAGACGTTCGGTGCAGCGCTGGACGGCAGCGACCAGTTGCGCCGCCGGCCCATGCGCCGTGTGACCGATCCGCTGCGCGCGATGGGCGCGCGGATCGAGGATACGAATGGCTGCGCGCCGTTGCGCGTCCATCCTGCGCGAGGGCCGCTGCGTGGGATGTGCTACGCCATGCCGGTGGCCAGCGCCCAGGTGAAGAGCGCGCTGCTGTTGGCTGGCCTATACGCCGACGCGCCGGTGACGATCAGCGAGCCGGCGCCTACCCGCGATCACACCGAGCGCATGTTGGGCGCAGCCGGCGCGAGGCTCCAAATTTCGCATGCCGATAACGGCGCGGCGACCGTCACGCTCTCCCCACCGACCGAACCGCTGCGCGCGCTCGACATTCGTGTGCCAGCCGATTTCTCGTCGGCGGCGTTCTTCCTCGTCGCGGCCAGCTTGGTGCCCGGTGCCTGTTTGCGGTTATCCGGCGTGGGGTTGAACGCCACCCGCACCGGCCTGCTCGACGCGCTCCGGGCGATGGGGGCGCGGATCACCATCGCTGACCTGCGCGAGGAAGGCGGCGAGCCGGTGGGGGATATTGAGGTGTGCGCAGCCGAGCTCACGGCGATCGAGGTGGGCGGCCCGCTGGTGCCGCGCATGATTGACGAATTCCCCATCTTCGCCGTCGCGGCAACCCAGGCGCACGGCGTGACGGTCGTCCGCAACGCCGAAGAGCTGCGCGTGAAAGAGAGCAACCGGCTGGAGGGCTTCCTGGCCGAGCTGCGCAAGCTGGGCGCACGCGCTGAGCCGACCGCGGATGGGTTCGTCATCGAAGGGCCAACCCGCTTGCGCGGCGCGGTCGTGGATGGGCTGGGCGATCATCGCGCTGCCATGGCGCTGGCGGTCGCGGCGCTGGTGGCCGCTGGCCAGACAACTATCCTGGGCGCAGACTGCGTGACGAAGACCTATCCGGGCTTCTTCGACGACCTGGCTCGCGTCGCGACCTTTGACCATGATCGTCGGTCTGATCGGCCATCCGGTGGCGCATAGCCAAAGCCCGCGCATGCAGCAGGCGGCATTTGCCGCTGTTGGGCTGCGCGATTGGCGCTATGAGCTGTGGGACACGCCCGCCGAGGCGCTGGCCGCGCGGCTCGATGACGTGCGGCGGCGGGCCGATATCGCCGGCGGCAACGTCACCGTGCCGCACAAGCAGGCCGTCCTCCCCTTCCTCGACGAGGTGACCGCCGACGCGCGCGCCATCGGCGCGGTGAACACGCTCTTCAAGCGCGCCGGCCGCCTGTGGGGAGACAACACCGACTGGGTGGGTTTCCTGGCCGATTTAGACTTCCATGGCGTGACGGTAGATGCCGGCACGCGCGCCCTGGTGCTGGGCGCGGGCGGTTCGGCGCGCGCGGTGGTCTATGCCTTGCGCGCGCGCGGCGCGCAGGTGTGGATCTACAACCGCTCGTTTGAGCGGGCGCAGGCGCTCGCCGAAGCGTTCGGTCGAGAAGGATGTGAGCCGGTGGAGACGTTGGCTGCGCCGGCCTGTCGCTCGGCAACGCTGGTCGTCAACTGCACTCCCGTCGGCATGTGGCCCGCTGTGGATGCTTCCCCTTGGCCGCAGGAACTGCCCTTTCCGGCGCGGGCGGTGCTCTACGATTTAATCTACCGGCCAGCCGTCACAGCGCTGATGGGCCAGGCGCGCGCAGCCGGCGCACGGGCCATCGGCGGCGCGGGGATGCTGGCCGAGCAGGGCGCGGCGGCCTTCGCGCGCTGGACCGGCATTCCCGCAGCGCGCGTCTCAACCGTCATGCGCGAGGCGTTGAACCATGCTTAGATTCCTCACCGCTGGCGAATCTCACGGCCCCTCGCTCACCGCTGTCCTGGAAGGGATGCCGGCCGGCCTGCCGCTCTCTTCCGCCGATATAGATCGGGACCTGGCCCGCAGACAACAAGGCTACGGCAGCGGTGGGCGCATGAAGATCGAGCGCGATCACGCGCGCATCACCGCTGGCGTGATGGACGGCAAGACCACCGGCGGCCCGATCGCGCTGGTCGTTGAGAATCTCGACCACGCTAAATGGCGCGATCGGGAGATCGAGCCGATGACCATCCCGCGCCCCGGCCATGCCGACCTGACCGGCGCGGTGAAGTATGGCTATCGCGAGCTGCGCTTGGCGTTGGAGCGCGCATCGGCCCGCGAGACGACCATGCGCGTCGCCGTCGGGGCGGTGTGTCGGGCGCTGCTGCGCGAGTTCGGCATCGTTGTGGGTGGCTATGTGCTCAGCATTGGCGAGGTCTCCGTGCCCGGCCATGCGTCCTCGCCGGATCAAACGTTGTATCAGGCGCGCTTCGCGCAGGCCGAAGCCAGCGAGGTGCGCTGTTACGACGAGCCCACGAGCGAGCGGATGCAGGCGCTGATCCGCCAGACCATGGAAGACAAGGACACCCTGGGCGGCGTGATCGAGGTGGTCGCCTTGGGCGTGCCGCCCGGCTTGGGCAGCCACGTCCACTGGGATCGCCGGCTGAGCGGCCGGTTGGCCCAGGCGGTGATGAGCATCCACGCAGTGAAGGGCGTGGAGATCGGCGATGGCTTCGCCGAGGCGCGCCTGCCGGGCACGCTGGCCCAGGATCAGCTTTACGTAGAGGACGGCGCGATCCGCCAGCGCACCAACCACGCCGGCGGCCTGGAAGGCGGCATCACCAACGGTGCGCCGCTCGTCATCCGCGCGGCGCTCAAGCCGATCGCCACCACGCTCACCCCCCTCGATTCGGTGGACTTGGCCACCGGCCAGGCGGCGCAGACCCGCTATGAGCGCAGCGACTTTTGCCAGGTGCCGCGCGCCGTGCCGATCGTCGAGGCGATGGTGTGCTTTGTGCTGGCCGATGCGCTGATCGAGAAGCTGGGCGGGGATTCGCTGGAGGAGATGCGCCCGCGCTTTGCGTCGCTGCGCCGCCTGCGGCTCGCCGACCTGCCGATGGACAACCGGCCGTGGCGCTTTGGCTATGAATGAGCGCAATTTGATCCTGGCCGGCTTTATGGGCAGCGGCAAGAGCGCAGTAGGCCGGCTGTGCGCCGAGCGGCTGGGCATGGACTTTCTAGACACCGACCAGGAGATCGCGCGGCGCGCAGGGATGCCGATCCCCGAGATCTTTGAGCGCTGCGGCGAGGCATACTTTCGCGCCCAGGAGCGCGCGCTGGTCGCCGAGCTGAGCGCGCGGCGCGGCTGTGTGGTCGCCACCGGCGGCGGCATGGTCGTGGATGACGAGAACCGCGCGGCCCTGCTCGCCAGCGGGATGGTGGTCTGCCTGACCGCCGCTCCGGAGGTGATCGTCCAGCGCGTGGGAGGGGACTCTGCCGCCCAGCAGCGGCCCATGCTGCGCGGGGGTGACGTGGCGGGCCGGGTCGCGCAACTGCTCCGCGAACGTGCCCCGAAGTACGCCCAGTTGCATTATCACGTGGACACCTCCCAGCGCAGCCTAGATGAAGTCGCCGAGATCGTCTGTGCGCTCTATGCGCGCGAGCAGGCGCGCATCCCCGTCGTGATCCCCCCCGCCGGCGCGCGCTACGACGTGGTGATCGGCGAAGGGCTGTTGGACGGGCTGGGCTTCATGTTGGCTGGCCGCGGCTGGTCGCCGCCCTTTGCCCTCGTCACCGATGCCGTGGTGGGCGAACACCTCGCCGATCGCGCGCAGCGCGCCCTTGCGCGCGCCGGCCTGGAGGCGTTCGTGCACGTCATGCCTGCCGGCGAGGCCGGCAAGACGCTGGCCAGCGTCGAGGCCATGTATCGCACCTTCAGCGCCCACGGCATGGAGCGGAGCAGCGCGGTGATCGCGCTCGGCGGCGGAGTGGTGGGCGACACGGCTGGCTTTGCCGCCGCCACCTTCCTGCGCGGCGTCCCCTTCGTGCAAGTCCCCACCACGCTCCTGGCGATGGCCGATGCCAGCATTGGCGGCAAGGTGGGGGTGGATACCGAGTTCGGCAAGAACCTGGTCGGCGCGTTCAAGCAGCCCGAGCTGGTGGTCGCCGATGTCGGCGCGCTTCGGACATTGCCGGTGCGCGAGCTGCGCAGCGGCCTGGCCGAGGTGATCAAGGCCGGCTTGCTGAGCGGCGGTGAACGCTACGACCGGCTGCGCCGTTTCATCCTGGAGGGCGCGGCCAGCAGTCTGATGATGGCCGAAATCTTGGCCGACGCGGTTCATCTGAAGCGGATGATCGTAGAGGCCGATCCCTTCGAGCGTGATCGGCGCGCCTTGCTCAACCTGGGGCACACCTTCGGCCATGGCATCGAGGCATGGAGCGATTTTCGGCTCAGGCACGGCGAGGCGGTGGCGCTGGGCCTGGTGTGCGCGGCGCGCCTTTCGCAGGCGATGGGCCTCTGCGCCGACGCGCTGGTTGAGGAGGTCATCGGCCTCTTGCGCGCCGCGGGCTTGCCTGTTTCGCTCGGAGAGGTGGCCGATCTGCTGGAAGGCCGTGTATTTGACGAAGAGCGCATCTGGCGCTATATGATGAGCGACAAGAAGAAGCGCGCCGGCAAGTTGCGCTTCGTCCTGCTGCGCGCCCCAGGCGACGCATTGGTGTGCGACCAGGTAGACGAGCACCTGGCCAGGCAGGCGTTAAGGAGCATCAACCGTTGAAGCGCGTGCTCGTGTTACACGGCCCGAACTTAAACCTGCTCGGCTGGCGTGAGCCAGAGGTTTACGGCCACACCACGCTCGACGAGATCAACCAGCGCTTGCGCGCGCTGGCTGACCAGCGGGGCGCGACGTTGCGCATCGTCCAGTCGAACCACGAAGGTGCCTTGATTGATGCCATCCACGACGCGCGTGAGTGGGCAGATGGCGTCTTGATCAATCCCGGCGCTTACACGCACACCAGCATCGCGCTGCGCGACGCGCTCAGCGCGATAGCCAAGCCGTGCGTGGAGGTTCACCTCTCCAACGTCTATCGCCGCGAGCCATTTCGCCATCATTCGTTCATCACGCCGGTCGCGTTGGGCATCGTCGCCGGCTTTGGCTGGCGCAGCTATATGCTGGGCCTCACCGCGCTGCTGGATGCGCTGGCTGAGCAGGGGTGAACAACGCAGCGAGGAGCACAGTCCTTCAGATAGCGAAGCGCGCTTATGGGGGATATAGAGGATGAAGAAGCGCTGATTCGCGCTGCCCAGCGCGGCGATGTGGCATCGTTCAACCAACTGGTGCTGGCCTATCAAAGCCAGCTCTACAACGTCGCCTATCGCATCCTCGGCGATGCCGCTGCCGCTGCCGACGCGACCCAGGAGGCTTTCCTCTCGGCCTTCACCCACATCAAGGACTATCGCGGCGGCTCGTTCAAAAGCTGGCTGCTGCGCACGGTGACGAACGCCTGCTTGGACGCGCTGCGCTATCAGCGGCGCCGGCCCAGCCGCTCGCTGGAGGCGGAAGATGACGACGAGCGCAGCCTGGCCGATGTATTGCCGTCGGGAGAGGAAAGCCCAGATAGCGTCGCTGAGCGCCGCGAGCTGCGTCACCTGATCGCCCGCGCGGCCTTGACGCTGCCGCCCGATCAGCGCATCACGTTCGTGCTGGCGGATGTGCATGGGTTGAGCTATCAGGAGATCGCCCAGGCGATGAACGTCTCGCTGGGCACGGTGAAGAGCCGGCTGAGCCGCGCGCGCGCCAAGCTGCGCGACGCGCTCCTGGCACATCCGGAACTGTTGCCCGACGAGTTCCGTCAATAACCGAGGCGCATGAGCGAAGAAGAGCTGATCTCGGCCTACGTGGATGGGCAACTGAGCGAGGCGGAGCGGGCGAGCTTTGAGGCGCGCCTGGCGAGTGATCCCGAGCTGCGCCGGCGCGTCTTGGCGACGCGCCTGCTCGTCCGCGAGGCGCGCCAATTGCCGATGGTTGCGCTGCCTCGCAACTTCATCCTGCCGTTAGATGCCGCGCGCAGGCCCGTCGCCGCTCGCCCGCGCTTCCCGCAATGGGCTTATCGGTTTGGCGCGCTGGTTGCGACGGTGTTATGCATCGCGCTGATCGTGTGGGACGTTGGCGCACCGTCGGCGCGGCCGGAGTCGGCCACGCTGCCGGCGCAGCCGGCGGCACAACCGCTGCCGCCCGAAGCGCCGGCCGAGGAGCGCCTTGCGCCGTTCGACGCCGAGCCGCGCGCACTCGCGCTGCCGGAGTCCACTCCCGCGCAAACGCCATCCGCGCCCTCGGCCTCTGCCGAAGGGACATGGGTGACGCCGCCGCGCGTGTTTGCCTTCTTACTGCTGGCGTTGGCCATCGGCCTGGGGATGTTGGGGTGGGGCAGGCGAGGGTGACGACCTGGGTCGCTAGGCTAGTTTGCCCAGTTGGTTGAGCGTCGCGTTGAAGTCCTTGGCGTATGGCGCGTATAGCTCGACCATCTCGCCGGTGCGCGGGTGCGGGAAGCGTAACGCTAAGGCGTGCAGCGCCAGCCGGCCCATTAGCGGTTGTTCCTCGTCGCGGCCAGGGCGGTAGTCCGGCTTGTATTGCGAGAGGAAGATCGGTCGGCCGTCGCCGTAGAGGTCATCCACCGCCACTGGATGGCCGAGCAGGGCAGCGTGGACGCGGATTTGGTGGGTGCGGCCGGTTTCCGGGCGCGCCTCGACCAAGGCAAAGCGCCGAAGCCGGCGCAGCACGCGGAAGTGGGTGACCGCCGGCTTGCCGCCGACGATGTCCACCACCGTGCGGTGGCGGCGGTCGGCATCGGCGCGCAGCGGGGCATCCACGGTGCGCTCGCTCCAGGGTGGGTGGCCCACCAGGATGGCGTGGTAGATCTTGGTGACATCGCGCTCCTCGAACCGCGCGCTCAGCGCGCGATGAGATGCCTCGTTGCGCGCGAAGACCACGACCCCGCTGGTCTCGCGATCCAGGCGATGGACGACCCATAGTCGGCCGACTTGGGCTTCCAACCAGGCGTGCAGATCGGCCTCGTCGGGGCGCGCCGCGTCGTGCACGGTTGCGATGCCGGCCGGCTTGTGCACGGCCAGGAGGTCGTCATCCTCGTAGAGATACGTGATGCGCGCGTGCAGGCGCGACATGGCTCACTGAGAGGTGGCCGATGAACCGGAGCGAACGGGCGGGGTGTGGCGCTTGAACCACGACACGCGCTGCTCGGTGCCCGCCCGCAGCCGGGCGATGTTTGGCCGCAGCGCGATGAGGATCAAGCCGAGCACGCCCCAACCATAGGCCGCGTATGACCAGTGGGTGATATTTAGGGCGGCGCCGATCGTGTTCGCCAGCGCGACGGTCACGCCGGCCAGGATCGAAGCGATCGAGGCGTAGCCGCCGACGAAGAGCATCAGCGAGCCGATCACAAACGCCGGCAGGCCGCCCCATGGCCATAGCGCGATGCTGGTGCCGACGGCGGTGGCGCCGCCGGCGCCGCCGCGAAAGTTCAAAAAGCACGAGGCGTTGTGGCCCAGCACCACGCCAAAGCCGGTCAACGCTTCGGCCCAGCCAGCAGTGCCGGCGATGAGATGCCGCACCAGCAGCACGGCGACCACGCCCTTCAACACGTCGAGGATGGCTGTGGTGATCCCCGCTGCGAAGCCGGCCGCGCGAAAGACGTTCGTGCCGCCGGTTCGCCCGCTGCCCACCTGGCGCACGTCCACACCTTTTAGCACTTTGACGATAATCCAGCCAAACGGGATCGAGCCGATGAGATAGCCGACTAGGCCACAAAGCAATGTGATCATCAGCGCATCCATACGCTCGTTGTATGCTAACACCAGTGGGCCGGATGCGGCGCGCAAGGAGAGTGCTCGGCAGGCGGATATGTTCTCTGAGTCAGTCCAGGACTATCTGAAGGCAATTTATCACCTGCATGGGGAGGACGGGCGGGTGACGACGAGCGCGCTCGCCGCCCATCTCAACGTCAGCGCCGCCTCGGTCACCGGTATGCTCAAGAAGTTGGCCGAGCTGGGCCTGGTGACCTATGAACCGTATCAGGGGGCTGCCCTCACGCCTGCCGGCGAGAAAGCGGCGCTGGAGGTGATCCGCCACCATCGCTTGATCGAGCTTTATCTGACCAAGGCGATGGGCTACTCGTGGGATCAGGTGCACGCAGAAGCCGAACGGCTGGAACACGTGATCAGCGAGGACTTTGAGGAGCGCATAGCGACCTTGTTGGGCGACCCCGCCTTCGATCCGCATGGCGATCCGATCCCGACCCGCAGCGGTCAGGTCGCATCCAGCTCGCGCCGCACGCTCGCCGAGGCAGATGAGGGCAGCCTGGTGTGCGTCGAGCGAATCCGAGATGAAGACCCCGACTTGCTGCGCGAGGTCGCCGGCCTGGGGCTATGGCCGCGGACGCGCCTGCTGATCGGGGCGCGGGCCGCAGATGCGTCGCTCACGGTGTACTTCCCCTCCGGCCAGTCCTGCTCCGTCAGCGCCCGCGTCGCCAGCAGCATCTTCGTCGTCGATCCCTAGCTGCGTGCCGCACCCCGGGCAAAGCGAAGTGGCTAGGCTCGTGCCCGACCGAGGCGCTGTGGGATTGCTTGCTCACCATCGCCGGCGCGATCGCGCTCGCTAAGTTGCAAAACCAGGCGAGCCTGCTCGGCTACCACGCCCGCAGCCGCAAGGTTGAGTGGCCCGCGCTGGCGCTGCGCCGCCTGGCCCGCGAGATCCTCGGTCACCAGGCCGAGATGGACGCGCTGGTGCGCGCCGAGCGCTATCCCGGTCCGCCGGCCGACCGGCGCCGCTGCGCAGCGTGTGAGTATCGCCGCTTCTGTAACGATGTCTGGCGAAAACCTTCCGTCTTTTCTTACTTTTTGCCGCTTTGCCCGCGGGCCTAGGATTGTGGTATGATCTCGAATGCACAGGAACGTTGCTGTGCCTTTCGAAGGCCGGTGTTAGGGCTTAGATCACCTCACACGACCTTCGATGAAGGGCGGTTGCAATAGCGAATGGCCGTATGAGGTCACTGAAACCTTGCCCGCGCTTGGATAGGTTCTGTTTGGTCAACTGCGTTGCGACGGCATAAAAGGTCGCTGAACCGTAGGACGCAGCACCGCCGCACCCCGCCATCAAGCCGGCCGGCAGGACGCTTCTGGGACGCCCAATCCTTAACATAGGGCTGTGCAGAGTCCCTATCAGGAGAAGTCGCCATGCGCTTGATGTGTGTCTTCCCTTTGTTGTCTGTCCTGCTCGCGGCCTGCGCCGCCGGCGCGCCCCAGCAAGCCGCACCCACCGAGCGTCCCCTCGTGGCGTCACCCACCGCGACCGCGCTCGCCCTGCCCATCGCTGGCGAGACGGCCGGCCCGTTGACGCCTTCGCCCACTGCGACCGCCCTCGCCTCGCCAACTGCTGGCGAGACGGCCGGCCCGCCGACCGCGACCTCTATGCCGACTGCTGCGCCGCCTTCGCCATCCCCCGCCGCGCCGGCGCCCATCGCCGCCGCCTGCCAACATCGCTACTATCCGGTCGCCCAGGGCGCTGCCTGGACCTATCGCGTGAGCGGGAGCGTCAACGACACGTTCACCCGCGCCATCATCAGCGTCCGCGCGGATGGCTTCGACGACCAGGACAGCTTCGCCAGCGGGGCGGTCCGGCGCGGCAGTTGGGCTTGCCGGCAGGGCGACCTGATCAGCCTGACGCCGGGCGGTGGCGCGAGCGTCGCCGCCGGCGGCGTCCAGACCGATTTCACCATCGAGTCGAACGAGGGCCTGACGCTCCCCGCCGACCCCCAAGCCGGCGCGCGATGGACGCAGACGATCGTATACCTCGGCCAGTTCAACACCGGCGATAGGAACGTCACGGCGCGCAGCACGCTCAACACGTCGTGCCAGGCAGTCGGCGTGGAGTCGGTGAGCGTGCCGGCCGGGGCGTTCGAGGCCCTGCGCGCCGATTGCACACACCGGCTCACCATCGCCTTGCTCGGCGACCTGCCGTTCGATTTCTCCTTCTCCTCCAACGGCAGCGCCTGGTACGCGCCAGGGGTGGGGCTGGTCAAGCTGCGCGACGTGAGCGAGATGGGCACCACCGAGGTCGTCCTGCTCTCATTCGCGCTGCCCTGAGCCGGGCGGCTGGTGCGTTGGTGATCTGGGCGGGTGACCCCTCCACCTGGCGCGACTGGCATCGAGCGCGCGGGAGGCGCTGGCGACCCGCCTCACCGGAAAGGACTTCGGATGCGCAGCGCGACGGGCCGGCGCGCCGGGCGAGCGCCCCCGCCCGGCCTGCGCCTGGTGTAGGCTATGCCACCATGAGCGCGGATCAGCCTCTGTATCACATCGGGTTTGGCCGGCGCGACCTGGGCGACCCGCCGCCGACGGTCGCGCTGCTGAGCGGCGATCCGGAGCGCGCGCGCCACATCGCCGAGCGCTACCTGCAGGACGCGCGCAAGCTCTCGGAGAACCGCGGGTTACACAGCTCTGTCGGGCGCTTGCCCAACGGCCGGCCGCTGCTCTCGGCCACCAGCGGGATGGGCGCGCCCTCGCTCAGCATCGTGGTCAACGAGCTGGTCCAGGTCGGCATCCGCACCATCATCCGCGTCGGCACCTGCGGCTCCATCCAGTCGCATGTTCGGCCGGGCAGCGTGGTGATCAGCAGCGCGGCGCTCTGCCGGCAGGGGGCGGCCAACGACATCGCGCCGGTGGAGTATCCGGCGGTCGCCGACCCATTTCTGACCGTGGCGCTGGCCCAGGCGGCGCGCCGGCTGGGGGTGGAACACCACGTCGGCATCACCGCCAGCGTGGACACCTTCTACGAGGGCCAGGAGCGGGCGGCCTCGGCCAATCCACACCTGCTGCGCGCCCTGCGCGGGATCACCGAGGAATACCGCCGGCTGAACATCCTCAACTACGAGATGGAGAGCGGCACGCTGTTCAAGATGGGGGGCGTCTATGGCTTTCGGGCGGCCTGCATCTGCGGCGTGATCGCCCAGCGGACCGAGGGCGAGCAGGTGGTGCTGGAGGCCAAGGCCGTTGCCGTGGAGAACGCCATCCGCGTCGCACTGGCGGTGGCGGAGGAGGTGGCCGGCGAGGAGGGCATCTGAGGGGCTGATCCCGCCGCACAGCGACGCGATCAGGGTGCGTTCACTATAGGGGCAACATAGCGCGCCTTCCAGGCAGTGGCAAAGGATGCTGTGCCTAATAATTCTTCGCGTTCTCCGCGTCTCCGCGTGAGATCAGCCTTGCCCCCAACTGTGAACACACCCCGCGATCATTAACACTCTCACCGGCTCTTCTTGAGCGAACAAACCGCAGGGCGTGTTGACGAGCTACGCGACGGTCCGGCTGCCAGTATCCCTATAGTGGCCTCTGGGAGGCAGCGTGCTTGGCGATATCGGCGAACACGACATGGTGAGTGGTTTGCCTATATAATAATCAACGTGAGTTCGGATTATCCGCGTCTTCTGCCAATCGGCACTCAGGTTGCTCAGGCAGAGGTGCGGAGCACGCGGGATATTTGCATAGGTCATGACTATTACAGCGGTTAGTAGTAATAAGTTTGCTAAGAGTAGCGACAGTCTGCGCGTCATTCTACTCGGCAGGGCATGCGTTGCTCGCTAGGCTCGCGTAAATCCGAACTGACGTTAATCAAGGGCATGACGAACCAGGAAAGTATCTTGCGCGATCTACTGGCTCTGCCTCCGGAAGCGCATAAGATGGTGGTGGATTATATCGCCTATTTACGTCTTCATTATACTCAAGTATTGCAAGAAGAAACCGAAGCTTTACCAGACCTGCAAGATGAGCCTTTTATCGGTTTATGGCGTGATCGCGCGGATATGACGGACAGCGAGGCATGGGTTCGTGATACGAGAACCCGCGAATGGGGTTCGAGAAACCATGAACCGGGACTGAATGCTGATTATAAACAGGGACTAAGTCAGTGACACAATTTGTCATCATTGACACAGATATCATTATTGATGCTGCTCGCGGTATCAACCAAGCGGTTCACTACCTCCAAAATCTCAAGCGCAGCACTGAATTAGCTATAAGCGTTATCACAAAAATGGAGTTGATAGTCGGATGTCGTCAAAAGATAGATTTATTTGCTTTGGAAAGATTTCTAAGACACTTTCGAGTGCTTATGGTTAATGAGTTAATCTCTGGTAGAGCACTTGAATTACTGCAACAGTATCGGCTGAGTCATGGATTGCTGATCGCAGATGCGTTGATCGCTGCCACTGCTTTGAGTTTGAACTGTCCACTTGCTTCTAAAAATTATCGAGATTATCGGTTTATTGCCAAACTTCTCCTGTGACCTTATCCTAAGCAAGCTGCGCTGTAACGATGTGCCTGCGTGAGAGGATAGGCGCCGCGTGTTTCAGCGCAGCGCATAGCGCCCATCGTCCAGCTCCTCGACCAGGCCGCGCGCCTGCAGGTCTTGCAGGTGGGCGCGCACCGTGCTCAGCGCGCGGAACTCGCGCTGGCGGCCTAGCCGCGCACAGGTCTGCGTCCAGATTGCCTCGAGCGTCACCGCCGGCTGGCTGGCCAAGACGCGAATGACCGTGGCCTCCACCTCGGCGAGGTAGCGCTCCGCGTCGGCGATCAACTGGCGTGTCCTGGACGGGGACATCGGCGGGAAGTGGGCGAAGAGCACCCGCCGCACCTCGCCGGCGTCGAGCAAGCGCTTGAGCTTGGCCAGGCTTTGGCGATAGCCCGCCACGGAGAGGTGGCCGTGGAGGATCGGCCAGTCCAGGCCGGTGATCGCGTCGCCCAGGATCAATACTCCGGACGCGCGGTCCAGCCAGCCGAACTCGGCCAGCATGTGACCGGGCAGGCTGATCGCCTCCAACACAGCGCCGCCCAGGTCGAAGGTCACGCCTTCCTCTAAGTAAATATCCACCGGCCGCGGCGCGTCGAGGACGGAGAGCACCTCGTCGCGCAGGGCAGGCGTATCGGGGATGAGATCCGGCACAGGGCGGGCGAACTCCTGATAGTGGCGCTCGAAGTCGGTGTGCCAGGCGGCGTAGGCAGCCGGCGCGGCGATCAGGCAGCCGGTGGCGTCCTGCATCTGCGCGTTGCAGCCGATGTGGTCGTGGTGAGCGTGCGTGTGCAAGATGAAGCGCACCTTCTCCGGCGCGACGTTGGCCGCCTTGAGCGCGATCATGAGCTGCGGGAACATCGCCTTTACCCCGCTGTCGATCCAGGCTGCGCAGCGCTCGCCGCGCACCAAGTGGACGTGTAGCGGGATGAGCGGGGTGAGCATGAACGAAGCGCGGTAGATGGCGCGGGTGAGTTGGACGACTTCGGACATAGGTCAGGGGGGATTTTATCCACCATCAGCGCGCGTGCCCATCGGGCGCGCACGGCGAGGGGCGACGGGACGGGCGCGGCAGTCCAGCACGCCTTCTGTCGGTGGCGTGCGCTGTTTGCTTCTCCGCGCCGGCTATCCCGCCCGGCGGCGCCGGCGCAACAGCACATAGAGCGCGGCTGCGCCGAGTTGAAGCGCCAAATAGCCCAGCACTGCGCCGGTGACCAAGGGGGCATCGTCCGCGGAGATGCCGGGCCGGCGCGCTCTCCGCGTGGGCGTTGGCGTGGGCGCGGCGGTGGCGTTCGCCGCGGTCGGCGTCGGCGTCGGGCGCAGGGTGACGACCACGGCCGTGGCCGGCCATGCGTCCATGCTCGGCGGGGGCGGAGTCGGCGTCGCGGTGGCGGCCGGCGGTGGCAGACCCTCCATCGCTGCGCTTGTGTCGCTCTCTGGGTCGGCCTCTGGGGTGGGCAGCAGGCTGCCCTCTGGCGCAAGCGGGCGCACGGCGCCCGTCGCCGTGGGGTCGTATTCGATGCTATCCGCGGCGAGCGTGGTGCGGCCGGCACCGTCGCGCATCTCCACGTAGATGGTGTGCTTGCCGGCCCGGGCCGGCAGCGTATACGGGATCAGGCGCTCCCAGGGCTGCCAACCGGCGCCGGCGAAGTCGGGGCGATCGCTCACGCGCACCTCGACGATGCGCCCGACCGCGTTTTGCTCGCCTTCCGGCACGGCCTCTTCCTGGGTGAGCAGCACGGCCACTTGTCGGTCGTTTGTGACCGGGGCGCCTTCGTTGATAAAGACGGGCAACAGGTTAGGCTGGGCGCCGAAGGTCAGCGTCCAATAGGTGCGCGACTCATCTTTGGCGATGCCTATTCCCACCTCGCGCAGCCGGGTGCTGAGCAGGATGCGACGTTGTTCGGCGTTGCCCAACAGGAACGCCAGCACCTGATCGAAGTTGCCCTGGCCGGCATAGACGCTCTCCGCCCACACCCGCAGCCCCGGCCAGGCGGCATAGCCGGCGTTGGCGATGCGCTCGGCGGGGGAAGCGCCATCGGAGCCGGTCGTGTCCACGAAGCCGGCGCTCGCCATGTCTTCGCTGTGCGCCTGGGCGGCCTTCTCCAGCAGCGCATTCCACGCCAGCGGCGGCACGCCGTTGCTGCGCCGCACCTCGTTCAGGCGGGCCAGCGCCTCTTGCTTGCCCTGATCTATCTCCGCGGCGTGGGCGGGCGCGAGGGCGAGCGTCAGCGCGCACGCCGCGACCGCGATGACGAACGCGCGCATGTCAACGCCCCGCGCGCCACACCTGAATGATCTGGGCCATGATGCTGACGGCGATCTCCTCGGGCGTCTCGGCGTGAATTTCGATCCCGATCGGCGCATGCACGCGCTGCAGATCGGATTCGCTGATGCCCTGCGCGCGCAGGGCGTCAGCGGCCACCGCCCAGCGCCGTGCGCTGCCGATGACGCCGATGTAACGCACGGGCGAGCGGAGCAGGTGGGGCAGGGCGGCGACGTCGATCGGATAGCCGCGCGTCACCATCGCCACGAAGGTGTGCGCGGTCAACGGCAGGTGGTCGAGCTGCTCGGCCAGCGGGCCGGGCAAATACAGGTCGGCGCCGGGGCATTGCTCAGGCGTGCACAGCTCGGCGCGGTCGTCGTTCAGCGCCACGCGAAAGCCGCACCACTTGGCCAGGTGCACCAGCGCGCGCCCGACGTGTCCCGCGCCGACGACGAGCAGGGTGGGGGCCGGCAGCAGCGGTTCGATGAAGACCTCGACCGTGCCGCCGCAGACGCCGGGATCGCCGCGCTGGAGGTCGGCCAGGTGATACGTCGCTGTGCGCGGTTGTCCATCGGCGATGGCCTGCCGGGCGAGCTGCAGGGCGCGGCTCTCCATCTCGCCGCCGCCGATGGTGCCCTCCAGGAGGGTGCCCTGGGTGTCCACCAGCATCTTCGCGCCGGCGTGGCGCGGCACGCTGCCGCTGGTGCGGACGACCGTCACCAGCGCGCACGGCTCGCCGCGTTTGACGTATTCCGATGCTCGCTCGAATATCCTGATCATGCTTCTCCTAGCTTTCCACGAGATACTCGAACAGCAGCGTCCCCGCGGTCCAGAATATCACGATAAAGGCCGCCTGCATGCCGATCCACGGGGCGAACTCGGCCAGCGGCAGGCGATCCAGAAAGCCGGCGGTGGCGATCACCGACGCCACGAGCAGCGGCAGCGCGACCGGGAAGAGCAGGATGGGCAGGAAGACCTCGCGGGCGCGGGTGCTGGCGGCCATCGTCGCGATCAGCGTGCCGGCGCCGGCATAGCCGATCACGCCGAAGGCCAACACCACCCACACGCCGGGCTGCATCAGCGCCTCGTCGAACAGGATCGCCATCAGCGGCAGGATCAACATCGCCACGAGCAAGGTGAAGATGACATTGGTGAGTGCCTTGCCGGCGAAGATCACGCTCCGGTCGCAGGGCGCGAGCAGCAGGCCATCAATGCACTGGTTGAGCTGCTCCGCCGAGATCGAGCGCGACAGCCCCAGCGTGCCGGCGAAGATCAGCGTGACCCAGAGCACGCCCGGCGTGAGCGGGCGAAAGGTGTCCACGCGCAGGCGCAGGGCGAAGTTGAACATGACGATGGCCATCACGGCGAAGACCAACATGGCCGTGATCGCTTCGCGCGTGCGCAGCTCCAGGATGATGTCCTTGCGGACGATAGCCGCGATCTGATCAATGGCGAGGCGCATCATGAGAAGAGACGTCGCGCATGCGCGCGGCCAGCTGGTCGGGGGTGAGGTCGTCGCGAAGCTCTTCGCTCACCTGGCCACCTTTCAAGATCACGGCGCGCGTCACGCCATCCAGACTGCGCCCGAGTTCGTGGGTGGCCATGATGACGGCGCGCCCCTGGCCCACCAGCTCGCGCAACAGCCCAGAAAGGTGCGCCGCCGAGGTCTGGTCGAGGCCGGTGAAAGGCTCGTCGAGCAAGAGGAGCGGCGGATTGTGCAGCAGGGCGCGGGCGATCGTCAGGCGCTGGAGCATGCCGCGCGAGAAGGTGCGCGCCGGGTCGCCCCGGCGCAGCCACAGGTTCATGCGCCGCAGCGCGTCCTCAACCCGCCTCTCCAGCTCGGCGTGCTGAATGCCATACAACCGGCCATAGAACATCAGGTTCTCCTGGGCGCTGAGGTCGGCATACGCGAGCGAGGCATGGGCGACCAGCCCGATGTGGGCGCGGGCCCGGTCGGGGTGGGCCAGCGCGTTGCTCCCGCAGATGGTGAGCGTGCCGCTGTCGGGCCGCATGAGCGTGGCCAGGATGCGCAGCAGGGTGGTCTTGCCGGCGCCGTTAGGGCCGAGCAGGGCAATGAACTCGCCGCCTTGGGCTTGAAGCGACACGCCGCGCAGCACTGGGCGCAGGCCGTATAGCTTGCCGATCTGGTGAGCCGAGAGCAAGAGAGACATCCACGACTGCGAGGCCGGCGCGTCATCCCCACACGCCGCGCCGGCGCAACATCAGGCCTGCGTTCAGCGGGCGGCGATTGGGTGGAGGGTGATGACGGCGAGGCGGGCGATGCACTGGATTAGCGAGTTTGGGAGTGGTGACGACAGGACTCGAACCTGTGACCAAGGGCTTATGAGTCCCCTGCTCTACCAACTGAGCTACGTCACCTCGTAGCTTAATTTTATCACTTCCCCGCGCGAGGGGCATTCGGGTGCATTCATAGATAGGAGCAGAACGCTCTGGGTGGGCGACGGCACTGCCGTCGCCCACCCCTCTTTAGATTTGCCTTTGCTGGCAGCATAGCCTGGTAGAAGATCGCCCCTATTTTGGTGAATGCACCTCCCTTATCGGGAACGCACCCGGCACAGGTAAAATGCGTATGCAGTTGAGGATGGTGTGCTGTGTCCGGAGAAAGTCAACGGATATACGTCAACTCCTACAGTCTGCCGGCTGATTGGCAGATCGATCAGGCAGATATTACGCCCCCTCCTCGCTCGCCGACGACGCTGGAAGCAGACGTAGAGCATAGTCTCTCGAATCCCATCGCCGCGCTCCCTTTTACGGAGCTATGCAGCGCCACCACCAACGTGACCATCGCATGCGATCGCGCGCCGAACGACCTGGTTCGTCAAACCATGCTGCGCGGGGTGCTGACTCAGCTTCGGCGCGCGGGGGTTGACCCTCACCGCATCACCGTATTGGTCACCTCGGCCATGCGCGACCCGACCATCCCCTGGCGCAGCGCCGATCAAAGCGCAGCACAGATGAGCGGGTTTGACGGCGCGCAAGTGGTGCGGCACGACCCAAGCGACAGGCGCATCCTCGACGACTTGGGCAGCATCGAGGGCGTGCCGTTGGCAATACACTACTTAGCCGCCGAGGCCGACCTGTTGATCGCGCTGTTTGCCGCGCCGCTCGAGGCAGATCTTAGCCATGTGGGAGGATGCGCTGTGATCACGTATGGCTTGGCCGGCCAGGATACGCAGCGCGAGCTGCACACCACGCGCTTCTATGATGATCAGCTCGAGGCACACCCAACCGACCGCCCGCTGCGCCAATACGTGATCCAAGAGGGCGCCAAACGCGCTGGGTTGATGTTTGCTGTGGGCGCGCTCGTGGATGCCGGCGGGCGCGCGATCGCCGTCAGGGCCGGCGCGCCGATCGCCGTGGAGCACGCCTTGTCCCAGATCGCGCTCAGTGTCTATGGCTCTATGGTCGAGGCCCCTCGCTACGACGTGCTGCTGGTCCAGCCAGAGGGCGGTGTGACGCATGGGGGCACCCTCTTCGACGCCGGCTTAGCCGCGATTCGCCAGGGACTGCCTGACCGGTCCGTCCTCGCGCCGGGCGGGGTGTTGATCCTTCCGGTTTGCCATCAAGACGCTCACACCGAAGCAGCGCACACCTTCTACGAGACCCTGGAATGGGCCGACTCCCCGGACGTGCTCGTGCAGCGGCTGCGCGGGAGCAGCCTGCGGGATGGTGAGATCCAAGCCTATCTGATAGGACATTTGGCCCAGCGCTACCGGATCATCATCACTGGCCCACAACAGCGCGAGCCGGCGTTCGAGGGGTACTTCCTCTACGCGCCTACCATGCGCGACACGGTCGAGCTGGCCGAGAACTTCGTCAGCAAGTATCCGCGCGCGCTCGTGGTGCGCCGCGGGCTCACAACCTTGCCGGTCTATCGCCAGGTGCGCTTCCCCTGCGATGCCCTGCGCGATGGGAACGCAACGCCCGGACGGTGGAACTAGCGCACCGTGATCGTGTAGAGGATCACCAGGTCGTCTATCGCGGTGGCGCGGCCCGGTTGTACCACGGCCAGGCGCTCCGCGCCGGCATACATGCCGATAACCAGCGGATAGCTGCCGGGCGGCAGTCCATCGGGAATGCGCAGCGCATAGGTGTCCTCGACGACGGTGCCGGCAACCCAGAGTGAGGTGGGGGCAGTCAGCCCGTTGTGCCTCGGCGCGCGATCGTCGCCCTGTGCGAGGACGGCAGCGCGATCCGGTGCGAACAGATACCACCCGACGTTGTAGTCGCGTTGCACTGGCTGGGTCGCGCGCCAGCGCACGCGAAACTGCACGGTTTGGCCAGGGGCGTACGTGGCTCGGGGCAAGGTGACCGATTCGAGGATGATCGGTCGCATGTCCACGTTCAGCACGATGCGGCCGCCCGTGCTCACCGTCAGCGTCAAGCGCTGGCCGGCGGCGAGCCGCGTGCCCGCCGGCGGCTGCGTGCGCAGGATCGTGGCCTCGGGCGAAAAGTCCAGCGCCTCGGTCACGACGATGTTCCACCCAAGCAGACCCAGGGACTGGATGAGCGCGTCGTCCAGCACCCTTCCCACCAGGTCGGCCGGCACCTCGCGGCCCTCGGCCGGCTTGCTCACCACGATGTCCACGACTGTGCCGGGCGCAACCAGCGCGCCGGCAGCCGGGCGTTGGGCGACCACGTGCGTGTGTGGGATGGTGCCCTCCAGGTCGGCGCGCACTTCAACCACGCGAACGCTTAAGCCCAGCGCCGCGAGCTGCTCCTGCACCGCCTCCGGCGATTTGCCGGCCAGGTCCGGCACCATGACCTGGACCTGAGGCGGCAAGGCCGGCGGCGCGGTGGGCGACGGCGCTGCCGGCACGGCCGCCGCCGGAGGCGTCTGATACGCCTGGTACACCAGGACATAGAGCGGCACCAAGCCGATCACGCACAAGAAGGCCACGGCTGCCAGCAACCACAGCAGCACGTCTGGGCTGTGGCTGTCCTGGCCCGCATCTAGGTCTATCGCCGGCTGCGGCCCTGGGGCGAAGGACGTCGCCGGCGGCGAGATGGGCATGGTGGCGAATGGTGAGTGCGCAGCCGGCAGGTTGACCAGCGTCTGCGCCTGCCCCTGTGATGCGTAGCGCGCGAGCGCCTGGCCGAGCTGGTTGGCATCCTGGTAGCGCTGCGCGGGCGCCTTGGCCAGCGCGCGCATCACGATGTGCGCCAGTTGGGCCGGCACGGCCGGGTTTACGCTTTGAATCGGCGGCGGCGCAGCAGTTAAATGCATCCGCGCCAGCTCTGCCGGGTCATCCGACTGGAAGGGCAAACGGCCCGTCAGCAGCTCAAACAACAACACGCCGATGCTATAGACATCGCTGGCCGGGGTTGGCACAGCGCCGGCTGCTTGCTCCGGCGAATAGTAGTGCGGCGACCCCCAAACAGTCTGGGGAGGCTGACCATCCCGTGGCTCACCGGCGTAGGCCCGCGCGATGCCGAAGTCGGTCACCTTGGCGCGCCCATCGGGGGCGATCAGGATATTCTGCGGTTTCAGATCACAATGCACCAGGCCGCGCTGATGGGCGTAGCCCACCCCTTCGCACACTTGGCGCGCGATTGAGACCGCTTCCTGGACGGCAAAAGGCTGGCCGGCGGCCATGCGCGAGAGGATGAGCTGCTTCAGGTCCTGACCCTCGACTAACTCCATCACGATGTAGTGCTGTTCGCGGCCAGACCGCACATCGCGCCCTACGTCGTAGATGGTGACGATGTTGGGGTGATTCAGGTTTGCAGCGGTCTGCGCCTCCTGGCGAAAGCGCTGGGCGAATTGCGGATCGGCGGCGAACGTGTCGCGCAAAAGCTTCACCGCCACCGGACGGTTGAGCAGCGTGTCCTTCCCGCGGTAGACCACTGCCATGCCACCCTCGGCCAAGGCCGCGAGCAGGCGATAGCGATTGCCGAGCAACCTGACCGATGGATTACCGCCGACGGGCGCATTCATCCGGTGTCGCGGATTTTACTGACGCGGCGACGGGCGGTTTTGTTTCACCAACAGAGGGAAGCTGTTGTTCGCGGGCCGCGCGCTCACCCCGACTGCGATGGCCGGCCGGCCTCAATCCAGCCAGTCGAACGTGCGGGTGACGGCTTTCTGCCAACCGCGGTAGAGCCGCTCGCGCGCTTCGGCGTCCATGCGCGGTTGCCAGATCTTGTCAACCGCCCAGTTCGCGCGCAGCGCTTCCAGATCAGACCAATAGCCCACCGCCAGCCCGGCGGCATAGGCCGCGCCGAGCGCCGTTGTCTCGCTCACCTTCGGACGGATCACGGGCACATTTAAGATGTCGGCCTGGAACTGCATGAGCAGCTCGTTGTGCACCATGCCGCCATCCACCTTCAGCGACTTCAGCGCGGCCAGGCCGGGCGCGCCATGGCTCGTCAGCGCGATGTCGCGGTTCATCGCGTCCAGCACGTCGCGCGTCTGATAAGCGGTTGCTTCCAGTGCAGCGCGCGCCAGGTGGCCCTTGTTCACGTAGCGGGTCAGGCCGATGATCACGCCGCGCGCGTTGTCCTTCCAGTAGGGCGCGTATAAGCCGCTGAAGGCCGGCACGAAGTAAATCCCACCGTTGTCCTCCACGCTGCGGGCGAGCGCCTCGATGTCCGCGGATTTCTCGATCAAGCCGAGGTTGTCGCGCAGCCACTGGACCAGGGCTCCGGTGATGGCGATCGATCCCTCTAGGGCATAGACCGGCGGCGCCGCACCCAGCTTATAGCCCAGCGTGGTCAGCAGGCCGTTGCGGGAATGGACCGGCGCTGGGCCGGTGTTCATCAGCAGGAAGCAGCCTGTGCCGTAGGTGTTCTTCGCCTCGCCGGCTGTGAAACATGCCTGGCCGAACAACGCCGCTTGCTGGTCGCCCATATCGCCGGCGACCGGAATGCCATCGCGGGTTCGGCCATAGACCTCTGACGAAGAGGCGATGCGCGGGAGCATGACGCGCGGAATACCCAGTTCGGCGAGGATCTCGTCGTCCCAGTCCAGCGTCTCCAGGTTCATGAGCAGGGTGCGGCTGGCATTGGTGACATCCGTGACGTGCTGGCCGGTGGCGTTCCAGATCAGCCATGTATCAATGGTGCCGAAGAGCAGCTCGCCGTTCTGGGCGCGTTGGCGTGCGCCGGGCACGTTGTCAAGCAGCCATTTGATCTTTGGGCCGGAGAAATAGGTCGCCAACGGCAGACCGGTCCGCTGGCGATAGCGATCTTGGCCGCCGATGCGGGCCAACTCCGCACATAGGCCGGCGGTGCGCGTGTCCTGCCAGACGATGGCGTTGGCGATCGGGCGGCCCGTCCGGCGTTCCCAGATCACGGTCGTCTCGCGTTGGTTGGTGATGCCGATCGCTGCGACTTCAGCGGGGCGCACGTTGGCGCTCTCGAGGGCCTGGGCGAGGACTTGCTGGGCGCGCGCCCATATCTCCAGCGGATCATGCTCCACCCAGCCTGGCTGGGGGTAGATTTGCTGGTGCTCCTGCTGGGCCATGGCGCGCGCCTGGCCGGCTTGGTCGAAGAGGATACAGCGGGTGCTGGTCGTGCCTTGGTCAATCGCGGCGATGAGCATACTTCCCTCCCTAGAGGTCGCTGCCGGCCATCACGCCCGTGAGTCGGCGCACGTCGCGCATGGTCTGCTGGGCGATCGCGCGCGCCTTCTCCGCGCCTTCGCGGATCAGCCGGCGGACGCGCTGCGGGTCGGCCGCGATCTCGGCGCGCCGCATGCGCAGCGCGTGGGTCAGTGCAACCAGCGCATCAGCGACGGCGTCTTTCAACGGCGCGTAGCGCCGCGGGTTGCCCTGGGCGTATTCCCGCTCGAATGCTTCGGCCTGGTCGTGGTGACCACAGGCGCGCAGGATGCTCAGCAGGTTGCGCACACCATCGCTGATCGGCGTATCAGGGTCGCCCGTGTCGGTGACCGCCGCGCGCACCTTGCTCCGCACGGTCTGCTCGTCGTCAAACAACCCCACGTAGGACTTCGGCCCCAGACTCTTGCTCATCTTCTTGGTCGGATCGTTGAGGGCGAGTAGCTTTGGCGTCTCGGTGGCGAGCATCTGCGGCTCTGGAAAGTACTCCCCGAACTGGTTGTTGAAGCGGTTGGCGATGGTGCGCGAAAGCTCCAGATGCTGCTTCTGGTCTTGGCCCACCGGCACGTTGGCCGCACGGTAGAGCAAGATGTCCGCGGCCTGCAGAACCGGATAGGTAAATAAGCCGGCTGAGATGAAAGCATCTTGTTTGCCCTCCAATTGTTCGCTCTTCTCCTTGAACTGCGTCTGGCGCGTCAGATCGCCGTACGAGCACACACAGCTAAAGATCCAGGCCAGCTCGGTATGCTCCGGCACCATTGACTGCACGAACACGATGGACCGATCTGTATCCAGGCCGCACGCCAGCAGATCAATGAACATCTGCTCGCTGTTCCTGCGCAGCGCCGATGGGTCGTATGGCGTGGTCATGGCGTGCAGGTCAACCACGCAGTAGATGGTTTGATATTGCCCGACGTTTTGCAGTCGCACATAGTTGGCGACTGCGCCGAAGTAGTTGCCGATATGCATTTCGCCGGTCGGCTGGATGCCCGAGAAGACGATGTTGTTCTCCATAGGACTTCACCTATAACAAAAAGCGCCCGTCCCGAGATTTCTCGCGAAATCTGAGGACGGGCGTGGGTCACACGCTCGCGGTGCCACCTCAGTTGACGCGCAGTGATGCGCGCCCACTCATCGCATTTGCGCTTTGTGCGATGTCTGCTCCCTCCAATTCGGCATCAGGGTTCACGCCGGCTCGCACCCACCGCCGGCTCTCTGAAGTCGAGTGCCCAGCGCCTACTGCGCAGGAGCCGAAGCGCAAATGTCGAAAAAGGATTATACAGCCCGAGAGCTAGCGTGTGAGGCGGGGGTGCATTCACGGATAGGGGCAGAACCCCGAGTGGGCGACGGCACTGCCGTCGCCCACCCTCTATAAATCAACTTTTGCCGTTATCAGCCCACGAGCGGCTGCCCCTGTTGTATGCACCCTGAGGCGGGGGAGTGTGCCAATTCGGAGTGAAAGAGGCTACGTCGTTGGGCACGCCTGTTGGTCATCCCAGGCGCATGGCTACAATCGTTGCGATGGCCCAGGCAACCTGCGTCCGCCGGCGGCTCGTTGTGCGCGGGATCGTGCAAGGGGTGGGCTTCCGGCCGTTCGTGTATGGGCTGGCCGTCCGCCATCAGCTTGCCGGCTTCGTCGGCAACGATAGCCAGGGCGTCTTCATCGAGGTCGAAGGCCCGCCGGACGCGATCGACGCTTTCATCGGCGAGCTGAGGGCGAACCCGCCGCCGCTGGCATCTATCGAGTCCATCGCCAGCGAAGCGCTCCCTCCTAAGGGAGAGACGGCGTTCGTCATCGTCGCCAGCGCGCAACAGGCCGGCGCGAGCACCAGCATCTCCCCCGACGTGGCGATCTGCGCCGATTGCCTGCGCGAGCTGTTCGACCCCAGCGACCGGCGCTATCGCTACCCGTTCATCAACTGCACCAATTGCGGCCCGCGCTTCACCATCATCCGCGACATTCCCTACGACCGCGCGCAGACCACGATGGCGAGCTTCGCCATGTGCCCGCGCTGTGCGGCGGAATATCACGACCCAACCAATCGGCGCTTTCACGCCCAGCCAAATGCCTGCCTGGACTGTGGGCCGCGCGTTTGGTTTGAGCGCCCAGGCCAGGCAGTCGTCTGGGATGACGCGGCGATCCGCGCTGCGCAGGACGCGCTGCGCGCCGGCCAGATCGTTGCCGTGCGCGGGATCGGCGGCTTTCACCTGGCCTGCGACGCGACCAGCGATGCCGCGCTCCAGGCGTTGCGCGCGCGCAAGGGCCGCGTGGATAAGCCGTTCGCGCTGATGGTGCGCGACCTGGACGCCGCGCGCGCGCTGGCCGAGGTGAGCGACGCCGAGGCCGAGCTGCTGACTGGCCCGGCTCGCCCGATCGTGCTGCTGCGCCGCCGGCCGGACGCGCGCGTCAGCCCGCTGGTCGCACCCGGCAATGGATACCTCGGCCTGATGTTGCCCTACTCGCCGCTCCACTATCTGCTCTTGGATGGCCTGGCCCAACCGCTGGTGATGACGAGCGGCAACCTGAGCGATGAGCCGATCTGCAAGGACAACGAGGAGGCGCGCGCGCGCCTGGCGGGGCTGGCCGACGCCTTTCTGTTCCACAATCGGGAGATTCACATTCACTGCGATGACTCGGTGATGCGCGTCTTGGACGGCGCGCCGCTCCCCATCCGCCGCTCGCGGGGCTATGCCCCCTTCCCGGTGCGGTTGCCACGATCCGCTCCGATGCTGGTCGCAGCCGGCGGCGAGCTGAAGGCCACGTTCTGCATCACGCGCGACCAAAACGCTTACCTCAGCCAGCACATCGGCGACATGGAGAACCTGGAGACCCTGCGCGCCTACGAGCGCGCTGTGGATCACTTCGTCCGGCTGTTTCGCCTTCGCCCCGAAGTGGTGGTCTGCGACCTACATCCGGGCTATCTCACGACGCAGTGGGCGGAGAGGTTCGCAGCCAGCCATGGCCTCCCGTTGTTCAAAGTCCAGCATCACCACGCCCACATCGCCGCCTGCCTGGCCGAACACGGCTTTGACCCCGACGAGCGCGTGATCGGGGTGAGCTTCGACGGCACGGGCTACGGCAGCGACGGCGCGATCTGGGGCGGCGAGGTGCTGATCGCCGACTGCCGCGCCTTTCAGCGCGCGGCGCATCTGAAATACACCCCCCTGCCCGGCGGCGACGCCGGCATCAAGCGGCCCTATCGCGTTGCATTGGCCCACCTGTGGGCAGCGGGCATCCCATGGGAGGCCGATCTGCCCTGCGTCGCGGCCTGTCCGCCCGACGAACAGCGCGTCCTGCGCCGGCAATTGGAACGCCGTTTGAACAGCCCGCTCACCAGCAGCGCAGGCCGGCTGTTCGACGCCGTTGCTGCGCTGATCGGCGTGCGCCAGGTGATCACCTACGAAGCACAGGCGGCGATCGAGCTGGAGGCGCTGTGCGATCAAGATGAGGCGGGGCGCTATCCCTTCACCATTGAGGACGCGGACGTGCTTGTGCTGGACCCCGCGCCGATGCTACGGGCCATCGTGGACGACCTGCGCGCCGGCGTCCGCCGCGAGAGCATCGCGGCCAAAGTGCACAACACCTTGGCGAAGATCATCGTGGAGGTCAGCATTCTTCTGCGCGAGCGAAGCGGGGTGAAGATCGTCGCGCTCAGCGGGGGCGTCTTCCAAAACGTGACCTTGCTCAGGCAGGCGCGCGCCCAGCTCCAGGCCGCCGGCTTTCGCGTGCTCACTCATCAAGCGGTCCCGCCAAACGACGGCGGCCTGGCCCTCGGCCAGGCTGTCGTCGGCGCGTGTATGTCAGGCGCGTGGTGAGCGAGTAAGCAGCTCACTCTCGATTGTCGGCATCAGCTCCGCTCGGCCAATGCGCTGCAGCGCGGCCTCCAGCGAGCTGTCAAGGCTCAGCCGGCTCAGCTCGGCCTCGCTCAGATGACGCAGGAGCACTGCGCGCGCTGCGGGATTTGCGAGCAGGTCGCGCACGACGCTGCCGCGATCCAGCCGGCCGGCCACGTGGCGCACGCGGGCCATGACTTGGCCGAGCGTCAGGCCGGTCGAGTGAAAGTCGTAATCACCGGAGCCGACCTCGACGACCGCTACACCGCGCTTTGGGCGGACGAGCGGCGCAGGCCGCAACGGTCGGCCTGATTCGGTCACCTGCGCGGCTTTGCTCGCCGGCATATACACCGTCGCCCGCGCGTTGGGCGGGATGCTGAGCCGGAGTCGGAAGCCTTCCTCGTCCAACGCCCACGCGACGCTGAGCCGGCCATAGGGCGACTCCAGCGCTGCCTGGACGCGGGTCAAGCCGCCGCCCGGTTGAGGCCGAATGATGACGTGACGATAGCCGGGCGCTTCTGGGTCAATCTCAATCCCCGCTACCACGCGATACAGCCAATCCCCGATCGCGCCGAACGCATAGTGGTTGAACGAGTTCATCCCCGGATCCTGGAAGCTCCCATCGGGTTTGATGCCGTCCCATCGTTCCCAGATGGTGGTCGCGCCCTGCTTCACGGGGTAGAGCCACGACGGATAGCCTTCCTGATTGAGCAGCTCATACGCAAGGTCGGTATAACCAAAGCGGCTGAGCACGTGGCACAGGTAAGGCGTGCCGAGGAAGCCAGTGGTAGGGTGGTAATCGGCGTCGCGCACGGCCTCGGCCAAGCGTTGGGCGGCCAGGGGGCGCAGGCGCTCCGGCAGCAGGTCGAAGTGCAGCGCCAAGACATACGCCGTTTGCGTGCCGGGGCCGACGCGCCCGCGCGGCGAGACGAACTCGGCGTTAAACGCCGCTTTCACCCGTTCGTACAACGCCGCGTAGGCCTGCGCGTCATCTGTCTTGCCTAGGGCGCGGGCGGTGCGGGACATCAGATCGGCGCAGTGGGCGAAGAACGCCGTGGCGATCAACTCCGTGTTGGTCGCCGGCGCCGGCAGCAAGGGGTTCGGCCCGCGATAGTCCAGCCAATCGCCAAAGTGAAAGCCGCTCGCCCAGAGGAAGCGCTCGCCGGCCTGGCGGCGCACGAAGTCCACCCAGCGGGCCATGCTTTCATATTGCTCGGCGAGGATCTCCGCGTCACCGTAGCATAAGTAGAGCGTCCAGGGACAGATCACGGCGGCATCCCCCCAGCCGGCGGAGGCGGCGCTGCCGTGGTTGAGGATGTCGGGCACGACGAAGGGCACGCGCCCATCCGGATATTGATCGGCGGCCAGGTCCCTGAGCCATTTGGCGAAGAAGAGGGCGACGTGGCGATTGAAACAGGCCGTGCGGATGAAGACCTGCGCATCGCCCGTCCATCCCAGGCGCTCGTCGCGCTGCGGACAATCGGTCGGCACGTCCACGAAGTTGCCCTTTTGTCCCCACACAATGTTGTGCTGGAGCTGGTTGATGAGCGGGTTGTCGCAGGCGAACTCGCCGGCAGGCGGCATGTCCGAATGCACCACGACGCCGGTGAGGTCCTCCGGGCGCAGCTCGCCCGGCCAGCCGCGGACGCCCACGTAGCGAAAGCCCATGAAGGTGAAGCGCGGCTCGTAGACCTCCTCGCCATCCCCCCTCAGCGTGTACTGCACCGTCTGTTTGGCCGCGCGCAGGTTGGCGACGTACAGGTTGCCCTCCGCGTCGAGGACTTCGGCGTGGCGCAGCGTCACGGTCGTCCCCGCCGGCCCGCGCACCCTGAAGCGCACCCAGCCGACCATGTTCTGGCCGAAGTCGGCGATCACCTCACCGTTCGGCGCAGCGAACACGCGCACAGGCGCCAGGCAATCCTGCCGCCGCACCAGAGGGCCTTCTTGGGCGACCAAGATATCTTTAGGCTGGTTCAAGCTGCGCACGGCGCGCCAGTCGCGGTCGTCGAAATCTGGAGTCGCCCATCCATCCTGTTCCAGCCGCGCGTCGTAGGTCTCGCCGTGGTATAGCTCGGCCATGCGGAGCGGGCCGAGCGAGGCGCGCCAGCCGGCGTTGCTGGTGACGATCAAGCGCCGGCCGTCCGCGAGGTCAACGTGGAGCTGGGCCAGCAGCGCCAGGCGGTCGCCGTAGTGATTGCGTCGCCGGCCAGAGAAGCCGAGGTGACCGCGATACCAGCCATCGCCCAAAATCGCGCCGATGGCGTTCGCGCCGGCGCGCACGAGCTCGGTGACATCGTAGGTCTGGTACTGGAGCCGCTTGCGATAGCTGGTCCAGCCGGGCGTGAGCACGGCGTCGCCCACTCGCTGGCCGTTGAGATACAGCTCGTATAGCCCCAGGCTGGTGGCGTAGAGGCGGGCGGCGCGCACCTCGCCATCCACAGTGAAGGTGTAGCGCAGGAAGGGCGCAGGGCGCGCCTCATCCTCAGCGTCGTCCCAGTCCGGGGTGATCCACTCGGCCTGCCAATCGTCCACCGTCAGCAGGCCCATCTCCCACCAGGCGATCTCGCTCCAATCAGAGGGCCGGCCGGCTTCGTCCCAGACGCGCACGCGCCAGTAGCAGCGCTGGGTCGAGCGCAACGGCGGCCCTTCATAGCGCACGTGCACGGACTGGTCGGAATGCACTTTGCCAGTGTTCCAGAGGACGCTGCGCTCGCACGACGGATCGGCGGCAACGACGAGCTGATACGCCGACTGCGCAGCGCCGCGCGCGCCGTCGTCGGCGCGCAACTGCCAGCTCAAGCGCGGCTGGCGCGCGCCCAAGCCAAGTGGGTTCTGGCGATATTCACAGGTGAGGCGATAAGGTGATAACACGCGCGATGCTCCGAACATTTGGATGTCAAATCGGGGTTGAGAGGCGGCGGCGCATTGTTGCGACAGGCGCACCCATCAAGATGATCAGCTCCCCACTAGGCTGCGCTGCCGGTGAATAGAGGGTGGGCGACGGCACTGCCGTCGCCCACCCCTGGAGCCGCCGTGAATGCACGCTGCGCAGCTTCCTCACAAAAGTTGAATTAGTTCGGCGCGCTCCAGGCCCGATGTCCGCGCAACTCCTCGTAGCTCTCCGCCAGGTCATGCAAGCGCCGATTGGCCTCGTCCAGCGCAGCGACCATGCGTTGGAAGTCTCGGTCGCCGCGAGCTAGGTCCAGCTTCATCAGCGCCACGGGCATCTCCAACAAGGTCTGATGCGTCCTGCGCAGCTCGGCCAGGATCTGCGCCTCCAAGCGGGCGATCTCCTGGAGCACCGCGCCTGCGCCCTCTGAGCGCTGGGCGATCTTCTTCACGCGGCGCAGGCGCTGGAGCTTGCCGAGGGCGCGGTTGATGTTCTCCGGAACGCGCTGGAGCTGGCGCAGCAGCTCGGATCGTTGCCCGGAGGGGATCGCGCTGCTGGCCAACACCCCTCGAATTTCCTCCGCCAGCCGGCGCGCGTCCTCTACATACTGCGCCTCGGACATGCCGGATGGGACACGCCGCTCACGCCAGCGATAGAGGGCGAACAGCGGCAAGGCCACAAACACGATCACGCTCACCAGCACGAGCAGCGCCGCCATCAGGAAGAGAAACGCCGCGATCCCCATCGCTTATCTTCGCACGGGCTTACTCAGCCCCGCTGCGCAGAGAGAGTATATAGTGAAACGTCTTTGCCGCCCAGCTTGTATTTGTATTCCTCGTTGCCCTGGAGGAAGTCGAAGACGCGCCGGCCATCGAGGATGGCCTTCTCGATCAGGCGCGCGATCAACACTTGGCCTGGGCTGAGGTAGGCGTATCTGGTCGGGTCCAGCCCGGAGTTGTAGACCAGCACGGCGTCGTTGTAGAGGAAGTTCATGTAAGCCGCGGCGCGGGCGCCGGCCACCTCCAGGAAGGCCAACTGCAGCCGGCCGACGTCGAACATCGCTTGTGCGATGGCGTGAAAGAAGCGCGCCATGCGCGGGGTCATAAACGCCGCCTTCTCCGGCGCTGACGCTTTCATCAGCGCGATGAAGTCGTCCACATCTCGCGCCAGCGCGTGTGCCTCGGTGGTAAAGGTGATCGCCACCTCCTCGCTGGCGCGGCGCAGCTTGCGCTGCAGCTCGCGGCGCTCTTTGCCGTCCAGGCTGGCCAAATAAGCGTCGAAGGATTTGGGCAGCGCGATCCTGGGGCAGGTATCCTCAAAAGCGACCTGGGGGTGCCAGCCCTCGGCGCGCAGCATCTCAGGCAGGAGGGCCAACGTCGGCGAGGTCTCTACGATATTGCACAGGGCCAGCGATTGCCAGGCCGGGGCGTCGCTGCTCTTCAAGAAGTCCACCACGGCGCGCAGGCAGGCCGGCTCGTGGCCGCGGGCGCAGATGAAGTCGAGGTAATCCGACACTTCTTTGCATCCCACTAGTGCGACTTCTACCGTGCCCGACGGGCCGGGGGCAAAGAAGAGCGGAGCCAGGCCGATCAACGCGCCGTCGTCGTCGCAGATCGCCAAGATGCGCAGCTCGCCATCGCCCAGCTCGCGCCACCAGACGCTTTGCCACTCGTGGGTGAGGAAGAGGGTATCGGCTGCCGAGCGCTGGAGCAGGGCGTTCCACTGGCCGGCCAACGCCGCAAAGCCATCGGCCGTGGCGTAAACATGGACGCGCGTCATGCGGGATGCTCAAGCAGCTCCTCGTTGACCCGCCACACGCGGTCGGGGGAGACCAGCTTATCTATGTAAAGCACGCCGTCCAGGTGATCGATCTCGTGGAGGAACGCGCGCGCGACGTGGCCCTCCACCTCATACTTCACGCGGTTGCCATGGCGGTCGAGGGCGCGCACCACAATCCGATAGGGGCGGGCCACATCGCCGCGCCAGCCGGGGATCGATAGGCAACCCTCCGGATATTCCCACGTTTCCTCAGATTGCTTGATGACTTCCGGGTTAATCAACGTGTAAAGCACGCCGCTGCCGGGGATGTCGTCGGCCTTCGGCACCTCCACGACGGCGATGCGCTGGGAGACGCCGACCTGTGGCGCGGCCAGCCCTTGGCCGTGCGCATGGTGCATCGTCTCCACCATGTCATCTATCAGCTTCAGCGTGTCGCGGGTGATCTTCTCGACTTTCTTCGCTTTCTTGCGCAGGATGGGGTCGCCGATCTTTCTGATGGTCCTGATCATAGATGGGCAGGATCATAAGGTGCGCGGGGAGGGATGAATCTGTCTCAGCTCGTCGTATATGCCGATGAGGGTCGCCAGCTCTTGCCAGCGCCGGCTGGCCTCCTCTTCCTGTTTGGCGATCCGATGGGCCTCGATGCGCATCAACAGCTCGCGCTGCACGCCCCTGGGGTTCCACACGCGCAGGAAAGACAACTCGTTCTCCATGCCGGCCGTGCGGATGATCACGTCGCCGATGTTGAACAAGTTATCCAGCAAGCCCTTCGTCGTCGCGCTGACGTTCTGGATGTTGCTCAGGCTGGCCGCGCGCTGCGACGTGCCGCCCAGCCCGAACGGGGTGCGCTTGTAGTCTATGACCTGGTCTTTGCTGATCATATATAAATCGTTGCGCCAGTCCTCGTATAGCCAGATCAGCCGCAGCAGCAGGCCAAACCCCACCAGCGCGACGAGCAGCACAGCCGGCGTGCCAAACAGCAGTTGGCGAAGGCTCGTCGTAAAGATGGCGATGATGGCCAAGACAACGATGTAAAGGAGCAACAGGAGCGCCGGCAGCAGGATCGCGCGCACGAGCACCAGCCAGTGCTTGCGATAGACGACCACGTTGCCGTCGCGCACCAACCGCATGCGGGGCAACAGTTCATTGCGCAGGTTGCGCAGCAGCGCGCGTTGTCTCGCCAGCCATGCGCTGGGCGTTTTGCGGGTGGCCACTTTTGGCGCTTCCGGCGCCGGCGGGCGCGGCAATATCCCCAGCTCGTGGCGCAGTTCGGTGCGAATCTTGGCGCGGTCTATGGCGAGCTTCTCAGCGCGCGCGCGGGCCTGTTGCTCAAGGATGAGCGATGCAACCCGATCCGGCTGGCTCACCCAATCAAACCGGATGTTCGCCTGCGCGCCCATCGTCTCTATGAGGATATCGCCGATATCGAATAGCGAGCTGAGGGCGCTTGGGCGGTTGACCGTGACGTTTTGCACCATCGCCAGCGGCGCTTCTTCCTGCGCGTCGTAGAGGATGAGGATGCGCTCGCGATGGACGAGGCGCTGGTCGGTGATCACGTAGTAGTCGTTCAGCCAGTCCACCAGCAGCCATAGAAAGATGACCAGCGCGATGAACAGGCCCCCCACGGAGAGCACCGGCACAAAGGCGCTGATGATCGGCTGTTGGAACGAGATGACCCATAGACCCAACGAGAAGACGAGGAGGGCCATCGGCAAGCCCAGCCGGCGCGCAAACACCCACCAGTGTCGACGAGAGAACCACAGCACGACCTCACCAGGGCGCTGGGTGTCGAAGCGCTTGCGCTGGGTGACATATTTCTGGTTCTCGGCGTTGTAGGTCAGCGCGCTGCGCATGGCGGGGCGTTGCCGAAGCAGCTTCTGAAAGTCGTCGCGCTGGATGTACCACACCTGCGCCGGCGTCACAGCCTCGACGGTGGCCTCGCTGGGGTGACCGCTAATGAAGGCCAGCTCGTTGAGCATGTCGCCCGGCTGAGCCGTCCGGACAATCGGATCGCGGTTGTCCTTGCTCGGCACGCGCACGAACAACTTGCCCCTTCGCAACAAATAGAGGTTGGTGTCCGATGAGCCGGCGGTCACCAGGACTTCGCCGGCCAGCAGCGAGCGCACCCGCACAAGCGCCAACACGGCGCGCAGGTCGTCCGGCGAGAGCCTGGCCAGCAGGCCGGCCTGGCGCAGGCGTTTGATGAGTTCATCCGGGCGCGGGTCGTGCGGCGTGGTTTGGGCCGTCGCCTGGTTCTGCCCAACCATCAGCGCGATTCTAGCATCGCGGACACGGCGAAGCGCAGCAGCGCAGTCTGCCGGCGCCAGCGCCAGGGCTGGCGAATCAGGCGATACAGCCACTCCAAGTGGGCGCGCTGGAGCCACTGCGGGGCGCGCTTTTGCACGCCGGCGATGAAATCAAACGCGCCGCCGACGCCCATCCCCAAAAGGCCGGGGCGCGCATCTGCCGTTGGCAGAAGGAGAGGTAGATTGCGAAACAGCCATTTATCTTGCGCGGGCGCGCCATAAGCGACGAAGAGAAGTTGAGGACGCCCGGCGCGCACCCGCGCCGCGATCGCCGGCTCTTCCTCGCGCTGCGGTGTGCCAGCATACGTGCCGGCGACAGTCAATCCTGGATACCGCATCACCATCTGGGCGGCGGTGAGTTCGGCCACGCCGGGCTGCGCCCCTAAGAAGAAGACCCGCCACCGCCGGCGGGAGGCCAGCGCGCAAAGGGCCTGCATCAGGTCCACGCCCGCCACCCGCTCCCGCAGCCACACCCCGCGCCGCCGCGCCGCCCACACCACCCCGACGCCGTCCGGCACGTTCAGCGCCGTGTGCGCCAAAACGGTCCGAAAGTCCTCGTCGCGCTGCGCGGCCATGATGAACTCGGGGTTCACCGTGGCGAACTGGTGCGCGCCCCCGCGGTCAACCAACGCCTCGGCCATTGTCACGGCCTCGTCGTAGGTCACGTCGTCCACGCGCACGCCCAAGATCGTCACCGAGCGGGGGATTGTCACCTGATCCTCACCTTAGGGACTTAGAATCGCGTCTGTGAATACGGGCCGCAAGTTAGTGTACCTGGACCACGCGGCGACCACGCCGGTTGCCCCCGAGGTAGAGGCGGCGATGCGACCATATTGGCGCGAGGTGTTCGGGAACGCAGCGTCGCTCCATCACTTCGGGCGCGAAGCAGCCGCCGCGCTGGACGAAGCCCATGCCGTGCTGGGCTGCGCCATCGGCGCGCGCGCCGGCGAGGTCATATTCACCGGCTGCGGCAGCGAAGCGGACAACCTGGCCCTGAGAGGGGTCGCCCTGGCCATGCGGCGCACCGGCAAGCGCGAGCCAGGCCATATCATCACCACCCCGATTGAGCATCAGGCCGTCGCGGCCACTGCTCAGCAGCTCAAGGATCTGTTCGGCTTCGACCTCACGTTCCTGCCGGTGGATGGCTACGGGCGCGTGGATCCCGATGATGTGCGGCGTGCCATCCGCCCCGATACGGTCCTTGTCAGCGTGATGTTGGCCAATAACGAGGTCGGCACCCTCCAGCCGGTCCGCGAGATCGGCGCGCTTTGCCGCGAGCGCGGCATCCCTTTTCATAGCGACGCGGTGCAGGCGCCGGCCTATCTGCTGCTCGACGTGAACGCGCTCAACGTAGACTCGCTGGCGCTGTCCTCGCACAAGTTCTACGGCCCGAAGGGCGTCGGCGTGCTCTACCTGCGCGAGGGCACGCCCTACATCCCGCCGATCACCGGCGGAGGACACGAGCGCGGCCGCCGGCCAGGGACGGTGAACGTGGCAGGCGCAGTAGGCAGCGCGGCTGCGATGAAGTACGTCTCCCACCAGCGCGAGGCGCAGTCCGCCCGCTTGGCTGCCCTGCGCGACCGGCTGATCGCTGGCGTGCTCGACCGTGTGCCCGACGCGCGCTTGACCGGCCACCCGACCGACCGGCTGCCCCATCTGGCCAGCTTCGTCTTCAAGGACGTGGATGGCGAATCACTGCTGATGGCGCTGGACGTGGAAGGGTTCGCCGTCAGCACCGGCTCGGCCTGCACCAGCGGTAATCCTGAGCCGTCTCCGGTGTTGCTGGCGATGGGGATTCCGCCGGCCTGGGCGTTGGGCAGCCTGCGCGTCTCCCTCGGTTACGATACCCGTCCAGAGGACATTGACGCCCTGCTCGACGTATTGCCGCGCTGCGTCGAGCGCGTGCGTCGCTATGGGTTGAGCGATGGCTAAGACGCGCGTTGTGGTGGCCATGAGCGGCGGCGTGGACTCGTCGGTCGCGGCGGCCCTCTTGGTTCGCCAGGGCTACGAGGTGATCGGCATCATGCTGCGCCTGTGGGCCGATCAAGCCGGCGCGGACGCGGCCACCAACGTCAACCGCTGTTGCACGCCGGAGGCTGTAGCCGACGCGCGGGCCATCGCGCACCTGCTCGACATCCCGTTCTACGATATCCACGCCGAGGGCATCTTTAAGCAGCGCGTGGTTGACCCCTGGGTGACCGCTTACGCGGAAGCCACCACGCCCAACCCTTGCTTCAACTGCAACCGCTCCATCCGCTTTGGCTTCCTGCTTCAAAAGGCGCTGGCGCTGGGCGCGGAGTACCTGGCCACCGGCCACTACGCGCGCGTGGCGCGCAAGGCGGATGGGCGCTTTTGTCTGTTGCGCGGCAAGGACGAGAAGAAGGATCAGAGCTATGTCTTGCACGTGCTGGGCCAGCGCGAGCTTGCCCACGCCATGTTCCCGGTCGGCGACTATACAAAAGACGAAGTTCGCGCCATGGCGCGCGACTTTGGCCTGCCGACCGCCGAGCGCGCCGAGAGCCAGGATTTGTGCTTCCTGACCCAGGGCGACTACAGAGGGTTTCTCGTTCGACACGCCCCAGAGGTCGCTCGGCCTGGCCCGATCATGAACACGCGCGGCGAGGTGATCGGCCAGCACGAGGGCCTGCCCTTTTACACCATCGGTCAGCGCAAGGGGCTGCGCCTGACGACGCGCAGCGCGCAGGCCGAGCCGCTCTACGTCATCCGCCTGGACCGCGCGAACAACGCGCTGATCGTCGGCAGCGCCGGGGAGCTCGGCGCGCGCCGCGCGCGGGTGCGCGCCATGCACTACGTCAGCGGCGAGCCGCCCGCCGGGCCGCTGCGGTGCAGCGCGAAGATCCGCTACAAGGCGCGGGAAGCCGCCGGCTGGCTATATCCCGACCCCGACGGCGGCGCCACCTTCGCGTTCGATGAACCGCAGCGCGACGTGACGCCGGGACAAGGGCTGGTGTGCTACGCCGGTGATGAGGTCATCGGCGGCGGGATTATCGTGAGCGACTCGTAACCCCGGCAGCTTCCCGCACCCGACGTGGGCTATTTGTCCGGCAAGGCCGCGATGCCCGGCAGCATCTTGCCTTCCAGGAACTCCAGCGAGGCCCCACCACCGGTGCTGACGTGGGTGATGCGGTCGGCCAAGCCGGTTTGCTCGATCGCTGCCACCGAGTCGCCGCCGCCGACGATGCTGATCGCGTTCGACTCAGCAACGGCCTTGGCGAGTTCGCGCGTGCCGACGGCGAACTTCGGGAACTCAAACACGCCCATCGGGCCGTTCCAGACGATCATCCGCGCGTTCTGGAGCTGATTGCGATACTTCTCCACGGTGTGCGGGCCGATGTCCATCGCGCGCCAGCCGGGCTTGATCTGGCCGACCGTCACCGTCTGGGTATTGGCATCGTTGCTGAACGCATCGGCGACCACCACGTCAACCGGCAACATCAGCTTGCCGCTGCAGCACAACAGCAGCTCGCGGGCCTGCTCCACCACGCTGTCCTCGACGAGCGAGTCGCCCAGCTCATACCCTTCAGCCTTGAGGAAGGTGTTGGCCATGCCGCCGCCGATCATGATCTTGTCGGCCAGGTTCATCAGGTTGTTGATCACCGGCAGCTTGTCGCTGATCTTCGCCCCGCCCAGCAGGACGACGAGCGGGCGCTCCGGGTCGTTGAGCACCTTGCCGAGGAAGTGAATTTCCTTCTCCATCAAGAAGCCAGCTGCGGCGGGCAGAAAGTGGGCTACCGCTTCCACCGAAGCATGCGCACGATGGGCGCTGCCGAAGGCGTCGTTGACGTAGAGGTCGCCCAGCGCAGCCAACTGCTTGGCGAACTCAGGGTCGTTCTTCTCCTCCTCCTTGTGGAAGCGCAGGTTCTCCAGCAGCAGCACCTCGCCCGGCTGGAGCGCCCTGGCCTGCGCCTCGACCTCTGGGCCGACGCAGTCCTCGGCAAAGCGCACCGGCCGTCCGAGCAGCTCGCCCAGCCGTTGGGCGACGGGGCGCAGGCTCTGCGAGGGGTCTTTGCCCTTCGGCCGGCCCAGGTGCGACATCAACACCACCGACGCGCCCTGATCGAGCGCGAACTGGATCGTGGGCAGCACAGCGCGGATGCGCGTATCGTCGCCGATCACGCCGTCCTGCAACGGCACGTTAAAATCAACCCGCATCAGCACGCGCTTGCCCTTGAGCGAATCGAAATCACGGATCGTCCTTTTGTTTAACACGGCGAAACTCCTCTATATGCTTTGTCCAATCCTGCCGACGACCAGCGATGACCATCAGCAGCCAAGATTGTAAGCGGAGCGCAGGTGCATTCACTCATCGGGGCAACCCTCAACCAGGCTATGCTGCCGGTGAGGGTGAGTTTGTTCAGAGGGTGGGCGACGGCACTGCCGTCGCCCACTCAAGGGCTTGCCCATGGCTGTGAATGGACCTCGAAGCGTCTGAACGGGGGAGCGTGTCACGTGGCAGCCTCATCGCGCCCGATGACCAAAGCGGCGATCCGCGCTGCGGCGACGGCGATCGGCCTGACGCTGGACGACGAGCAGGCCGAGAAGCTGCTCCGCCTTCGCCATCTGCTGCTCGAGGCCAACGCGCGCTTCAACCTGACGGCGATCACCGCCGATGAGGACATCCTGGCGCTCCACTTCATGGACTCGCTCACCCCGCTGCCCTTCATCCGCGCGGCGCAGGGCGCGCCTGGCGCGCGCCTGACGCTGATTGACGTGGGCAGCGGCGCCGGCTTCCCCGGCATCCCGCTCAAGATCGCCATGCCGGAGCTGGAGGTCACGCTGATGGACGGCACAGCCAAGAAGGTGCGCTTTTGCCAGCAGGCCATCGCCGCGCTGGCGCTGGCGGACATCCGCGCGATCCACGCGCGGGCCGAAGAAGCCGGCCATCAGCGCGCGCACCGCGAGCGCTACGACGTCGTCATCGCGCGAGCGGTCGCGCCGATGCCCACCCTGGCCGAGTACCTGCTGCCGCTGGCGCGCGTGGGCGGGCTGTGCATCGCCATGAAAGGGAGCGAGGCGCAGCGCGAGGCGGCAGAAGCGGCCGGCGCGATCGCCAAACTGGGCGGCGCGCCCCCCCAGGTCCACCCCGTGCACCTGCCCGACCGCGCCGACCAGCGCGCGCTGATCCTGGTGCACAAGGTCGCCCCCACGCCGAAGCTCTATCCTCGCGCCGGCGGCGCGCCGCGCAAGGCCGCGCTGAGATAAGTGCTCGTGCCCGTATGGCGAGGGTCAGGACTCCGGATGGGCAATGGGATTGCCGTCGCCTGCTATGACAGGAGGACCAACGCTTATCTTTCCTGCCTATTGGAACGAGGGGCCCTCACCAAGTCATGTTGGAGCGCCTTTTAGCCCAGCGCCGGCCGGATCGCGCGCGGCGAGTCGCTGATGATCCCATGCACGCCGCAGGCTGCGGCGTAAGCCGCTTGGTCAGGGGCGTTGACCGTCCAGGTGTTCACGCGCTTGCCCTGGGCCTTCAGCCGGCGCACCTCCTCCGGCGTCACCAGCCCGATGTCCGGATGGCGAAACTGATGCGGCGCGAAGGGGGCCAGCCAGACTCGGCGCAGGAAGGCCGGCATGGCGTGGTGATACAAGATGCCGCGCGGGACCTCGGGCGCGAGCTGGGCCAGCCGGCGCACCATCAGCGGGTCAAAAGAAGAGAACAGCGTCCGCGCCGCGCAGCCCCCGCGCCAGACGGCGTCCACGACGGCCGCTGCCAGCGCCTCGCGCAGGGCGACACTCGGCTTTAGCTCGATGTTTAGCAGAAAGGGCGGATTCCAGTCGGCGGTGAAAGCGATCACCTCATCCAACGTGGGGATGCGCTGGCCCTGACCGGCGTCCAGCCGGCGCAGCGCAGCCAGCGAGAGGTCGCGCACCCGCCCCTTGCCGTCCGTGGTTCGGTCCACCGTGTCATCGTGGATCACGACCACCTCGCCGCTGGCGCAGAGCGTTACGTCCAACTCAACGCCATCCGCGCCGTGTTCGCGCGCGGTTTGAAAGGCCAGCAACGTGTTCTCCGGCGCGTGGGCGCTCGCGCCGCGATGCCCGATGATCAGCGGTCGGTCGCGCGCGGCCAGCCAAAGGTTCACGACCGGCATTCTACAGATAAGATATTCGCTCGGCATGAGCGCGCTTGTGATCCCCGAAGACGGCATGCGCATCACGCGCGACACCATCCTCCAGCCGGGCGTCTATTACTTGCCGCATGGCCTGGTGATCGCGGCGGACCGCGTGACGCTGGACGGCAACGGGGCGCTGATCATCGGCGCAGCGGGGCAGGGCCGCGGGGTGAGCATAGACCAACGCACCGGCGTGACGGTGAAGAACCTGCGCCTGATCGGCTTCTATCACGGCATTTGGGTCAACGCCAGCGCCAATATCACCATTGCCGATAACCAAGTGACGCGCACCCACGAGCTGCCGGCCCCGGATACCTTCCTGGATGTCTGGCTGCCGCGCGAGCAAGCCTACGGCGGCGCGATCTTCCTCTCTGGCGTGATTGACTCGTTCGTCATAGGCAACGATGTGCGCCATCAGCAGAATGGCATCATGCTGTATGGGTGTAACCGCGTCGAGGTCTCGCGCAACGACGCCTCCTATAACAGCGGCGCCGGCATCCTGCTCTACGAATCCTCCGAGAACGTGATTGAGGACAACACCGCCGACTTCTGCTGTCGCATCTACAGCACCGATCCGACGGGCCGCAGCTATCACAACGGCGCAGACGCGGCGGCGCTGGTGATCATGTGCAGTTCGTCGCGCAACATCGTGCGCAACAATCGCCTGCGGAGCAGCGGCGATGGGGTGTTCCTGGGCGGCTTTCACAAAGATCAAATCAAGGTGCCCTGTAACGATAACCTCTTCGAGGACAACGACGCCAGCTACAGCCCCAACATCGCCTTCGAGGCCACCTTCTCGCAGCGCAACGTCTTTCGCAACAACCGCGCCGAGCACTGTGCGTATGGCTTTTGGCTGGGCTGGTCCAGCCATACGACTGTGGAGGGCAATGCGATCCGCGGCAATCGGATCGCCGGCGTGGCGATTGAGCACGGCCATCACAACGTCATCTCCGGCAACGCGATCGAGCACAACGGCGTCGGCGTCCAGCTCTGGGTGAATGCGAATGGCCGGCGCGGGACGGGCGTCTTCCGCCAGTTTTACCCAGAGTGCGCCGAGAGCTACGAGACGAAGGTGATCAGCAACACGCTGATCCACAACGACTTTGGCGTGCGGGCGTGGACCGAGCGCGACGCGAGCTACGCCGGCCCGCGCTGTCATCACTTCGTCATCCACGGGAACACGGTGCGCGACAACCGGGTGGGGGTGCAGTTCGAGCGCGTGCGCGATAGCCTGATCCAGGAGAACACGATCATCGCCAACCTCGAGGCCGGCATCAAGCTGGTCGGCTGCGCCAACATCAACACCGAGGGCAACGACATGGGCGGCTAGAACGCCCGCACCTCGCTGAGCGCGCGCAGGCGCTCCGCCGCCTGCTCCGGCGTCAGGTCGCGCTGGGGCTGGGCCAGCATCTCGTAGCCCACCATGAACTTGCGCACGGTCGCGCTGCGCAACAGCGGTGGGTAGAAGTGTAGGTGTAGCTGCCATTCATCGTGCACCTGGCCGTCGTAGGGCGCCTGGTGGATGCCCATCGTGTAAGGGAAGGGCGCGTTGAACAGGTTGTCGTAGCGCACCGTCAGGCGCTTGAGCGCGTCGGCCAGCGCGTCGCGCTCGGCCTCGTCCAGCTCGGTCAGCCGGCGGACGTGGCGGCGCGGCAAGATCATCGTCTCGAACGGCCAGACCGCCCAGAAGGGGACCAAGCAGGTGAAATAATCGTTCTCGAAGATGATCCGCCTGCCCTCTTGCTGCTCGATCTCCAGATAGTCCACCAGCAACGGCCCATGGCTGCCGGCTTGCTGAAGGTAGTTCAACTGGCCGCGCGTCTCCTTGACGATCTCGGTCGGCAAGCCGCGGGTGGCCCAGAGCTGGCCGTGCGGGTGCGGGTTGCTGGCTCCCATCATCTCCCCCTTGTTCTCGAAGATCTGGATGTAGGTGATGTCCTCGCGCGCGCCCAGCTCGGCGCACTGCGCCACCCACGCGTCCACCACGGCGCGGATCTGCGCCGGCGGCAGCTCGGCCAGCGTCAGGTCGTGGCGCGGGGAGAAGCAGATCACGCGGCAGACGCCCGTCTCCGGCTCGGCGCGGAGCAGCGGGTGGGCCGAGCCGTCTGTCGGTCCGTTGTCCGCCGTCGGCGGCAG
>Ga0272447_1000147_pt1 | contig 52749 bp, 41 predicted proteins | sample YNPCB0133_FD_194589 | JGI IMG/M metagenome (GOLD analysis project Ga0272447, IMG submission 194589) | Hot spring microbial mat communities from Yellowstone National Park, WY, United States - YNP-CB-013-3 | ecosystem: Environmental > Aquatic > Thermal springs > Hot (42-90C) > Sediment | place...
TCGAAGCGCTGCGGGAGCTGGCCGCGCCGCTGCGCGGCATGCGCCTGCTCCATGTGAACGCCACCGCCTTCGGTGGCGGCGTGGCGGAGATCCTGAGCACCCACATCTCCTTGCTGCGTGACCTGGGCCTGGAGGCCGAATGGCGGGTGATCCATGGCGACGAGGCCTTCTTCCGGGTCACCAAGGCCATGCACAACGGCCTGCAGGGGATGGAGCTCCCCTTCCCTGCCGAGATGCAGGAGATCTGGCGGGAGGGGAACCGGCGCAACGCTGCGCGGCTGGCAGGAGATTACGACGTGATCTTCATCCATGACCCCCAGCCCGCCGGTATCCCGGCGTTCCGGGAGCGCCAGGGGGCCCGGCGCTGGATCTGGCGCTGCCACATCGACACCCGCACCCCGCATCCGCCTTTTTGGTCTTTCCTGCTCCCCTATCTCTCCGCCTACGACGCGGCGATCTTCACCATGGCCGAATACGTAGGGCCGGATTTCCCCGTCCGCCAGGTGGCCATCATCCCGCCGACCATCGATCCGCTCTCCCCGAAGAACGCGCTGATGGAAGAGGACGAAGCCCGCGCCATCGTCGCCCGCTTCGGGGTGGATCCCGATCGGCCGCTCCTCCTTCAGGTCTCCCGCTTCGATCCGTGGAAGGATCCCATTGGGGTGATCGACGCGTACCGGCTGGTCAAGCGGGAGCGGCCGGAGGTCCAGCTGGCTCTGGTGGGCTCTATGGCCCACGACGACCCGGAGGGCTGGTGGTATTACGACCGCACGCTGCGGCACGCGGGGGAGGATCCGGACCTCTACGTGCTGCACAACTTCCATGGCGTGGGCGCGTGGGACGTGAACGCCTTCCAGCGGGCGGCCGCGGTGGTGATCCAGAAATCCCTGCGGGAGGGGTTTGGGCTGACGGTGACCGAAGCCCTGTGGAAGGGCAAGCCGGTCATCGGAGGCCAGGCCGGCGGGATCCCTCTGCAGATTCGCGACGGGGAGACCGGGTTCCTGGTGGACAGCGTCAGGGCGTGCGCGGAGAAGGCCCTCTACCTCCTCCTCCATCCGGAGGAAGCCCAGGCGATGGGGGCGCGCGGGCGGGAGCACGTGCGGCGCCACTTCCTTTGTACCCGGGGCCTCCGGGATGAGCTGACCCTCCTGCGGGAGCTGGGGGTATAGGCAAGGGGCGGGTTTTCCGTCCTGGCGCGCCTGGGCTAAGATGAAGACCCCCACTCTCCGCAGGAGGTCCGGTGATGAAAGCGGTGATCCCGGTGGCCGGGTTCGGGACCCGGCTGCGGCCGCACACCTACAGCAAGCCAAAGCCCCTCATCAACGTGGCCGGCAAGCCCTTCCTCGGCTACATCCTGGAGAAGCTGGCCGTCCTCAACCCGGAAGAATACATTTTCATCGTGGGCTACCTGGGCGAGCAGATCCAGCAGTATGTGGACAGCACCTACCGTCTCCCCTCCCGCTATGTGGAGCAGAAGGAGCTGCTCGGCCAGGCCCACGCCCTCTGGCTGGCCCGGGATTACATCGACGGCCCCATCGTGATCATCTTCGCCGACACCCTCTTCGAGGCAGACCTTCGGGACCTGGACCTGAAGGACGCCGATGGGATCGCCTTCGTGAAGGAGGTCGATGATCCCCGACGCTTCGGGGTGGTGGAGCTGGACGCTCGGGGCTATGTCACCCGCTTCGTGGAGAAGCCGGCCAGCCTGGAGAACCGCTTGGCGGTGATCGGGATGTATTACATCCGCAACGGCCCTTTGCTGGTGAAAGCCTGTGAGGAGCTGATGGCCCGGGGGATCCGCACCCGGGGCGAGTATTTCCTGACGGACGCCCTGAACATCTCCCTGGAATACGGCCAGCGGCTGCGGGTGCGTGAGGTGAACGTCTGGGTAGATTGTGGGACGCCGGAGGCGGTGCTGGAGACCAACCGCTACCTGCTCGCCCACGGTCACGACAACTCTCGGGAGGCCCAACGCGAGGGGGTGGTGATCATCCCCCCCGTCTTCATCTCCCCCACTGCCCACGTCCGGCATGCGGTCATCGGTCCCTACGCCACCATCGCCGATGGCTGCTTCATCGAGAACGCCATCGTCCGCGACTCCATTGTCGACAGCGGGGCGCGCATCACAAACGCCATCCTCGAAGGATCCCTCATCGGCCGCGACGCCCATGTGGGCGGGCGGTTCCGCTGCTTCAACGTGGGGGACTCCTCCAGCATCGATTTCACGTAGCGGGGGAACTCGCCTCCTCCATCCCATCCAGCGGCGGGAGGTCCTGCAGGGAGCGCAGCCCGAAATGCTGGAGGAAGAGGAAGGTGGTCCCGTAAAGGATCGGGCGGCCCGGCCCCTCCGACCGCCCGACCTCTTCGATCAGCCCGCGGGCGAGGAGGGTGCGCAGCACCCCATCGCAGTTCAACCCGCGGATGGCCTCGATCTCCCCGCGGGTGATGGGCTGACGGTAAGCGATGATGGCCAGCGTCTCCAGCGCGGCGGGGGAAAGCCTCGGGCCCGCGGTCAGGCCTAAGAAACGGCGCACATCCTCCGCCGCCTCGGGCGCGGTCACCAGCTGCACCCGATCCCCCTTCCGCTGTAGCCGGAGCCCTCGATCCCTCAGGCGCTCCGCCAGCCCCCGCAGCGCCTCTTCCACCGCCTCCGGGGTGGACTCTATGGCCCGGGCCAGCTGAACGACAGAGGGGGGCTCCTCCGCGACGAACAGCAACGCCTCCACCCGCGCCTCCAGGGAGAGCTCCCCGTTGGGCTGTGTGAGCGGCCGGGAAAACCATTCCCGCTGCGGCTCTGTCACGGCCTTGGACCTCCCAAATCTCATCTCCATCCCTTGGGATTCTCCCGCCGCCGATCAAGCCGGGGCCGGCGGGCGCTGCCCCTCCCGTGGATAGGGAGCATGGCGGATGCGGACCACCGGCTGGCCCTGCAGGCGCAAGCCCATCTTCTCCTCCACCACCCACCGTGCGATCTGCAGGATCTCTTCCGCCTTGCGGGGGACGTCCACCTCGGGCGCGGTGAGGACGTCCAGCTCCACCTGCAGCCCATCTCGGTGCGGGATCACCCGGGGCCGGGCCTCGATCACATCGGCCAGCTGATCCAGATGATATCGCAGCCGTTCCCGGACAGACTCCACGGCCACAGCCACCGTCGCCCCGCTCACCCCCGGGACCCGGATGATCCGCCGCGGGGGCCGGATCTCCAGCACCAGCCAAAGGAGCAGCAAGGCATCCACTACCACAGCCAGCAGGATCCCTGCTCCATAGCGGATCTCAGGGCGGATCTGACTAAGGCTCTCCGCCAGGCTTCCCAGGCTGGCCTGGAGCAGGCGGGCCAGCTCCACCGGCGTGATGAGGGACACGCTGCAGAGCGGGATCGCCAGTAGGATCATCAGCACCGCCAGGACGCGGTTCAGCGTGTTCATCTCTTGCCTCCGCAAGGGATCTGGGAGCGGCTACGCCGAGCTATTCCACCTCGATGGGGGCCGGCGGCGCATGCGCCTCCAGGAGCGCGCAGGCCCGCTCGACGTCCCCATGGATTTGCTGGACCAGGTCCGCGACCGACGGGAACCGGCGCTCCTCCCGCAGGCGTTCCATGAAATGCAGCGTCAGCCGGCGGCCGTAGAGATCGCCGCGCCAGTCCAGCAGATGGGCCTCGACGATGCGCTCCTGGCTCCGATCGAAGGTGGGCCGGACTCCGATGTTGACCACCGCCATGCGGCGGATCCCTCCCGGCAGATCCGCCCAGCAGGCATACACCCCATCTGCCGGGAGGGCGTGCTCCGGCCAAACCGCCAGGTTGGCGGTGGGGAAGCCCAGGCGCTGCCCCCGCCGGGCCCCAGCGATGACCTCCCCGCTGACCGCGAAGGGACGCCCCAGGCACTCGGCAGCGGCGCGCACGTCCCCCTGCCGCAGCGCCTCACGGATCCGGCGGCTGCGCACCGGGCGACCGCCCAGATGGAACTCCATGGCGACGTGAACCGTGTAGCCGTACTGGTGGCCCAGCGCCTCCAGGACAGGCAGGTTCCCCTCCCGCCGATAGCCCAGGGCGAAATCCGGGCCGGCCCAGAGGGCTCGCACGCCGATGCGGACCAGATGCTCAACGAACGTCGCAGCTCGGATGCGGGCCGTCTCCGGCGTGAAGAGCAGCTGGACCAGCAGGTCCACCCCCAGGCGAGCGATGTGGCGTCGCTTCTCCTCAGGGGACGTGAGGTAGAACGGCGTCTCTCCGCGCAGGACCACGGCGGGATGTGGGAAGAAGGTGACCACCACCGCGCGCCCGCCTGTCGCCCGGGCCATGGCCACGACCTGGGCGATGAGGGCCTGATGGCCCAGGTGCACGCCGTCGAAGGCGCCCACCGTCACCACCGAAGGGAACGGCTCCGCCTCCTTGAGATCCTGGACGAAACGCATCCGCGGCTCCTTCCCCTAACTTATGGATTCTCCGGGAACACCCGCACGGGCTGCCAGCGGTCCCCCCGTCGCTCGATCAGGGCGATCAGCTCCCCGTCCGGCCCGTGGACCCGGAGGCGGGGGCCAGGATGGGGGAGCGCCGCCGCCGGGAGGGCCTGGCCGTGGCGCAGCCGGACAAGAAGCTCTTCCCCCGGGGTCACCGGGGGCCAGTCCGGCAATGCCTCTCCCACCGGGCGCAGGTAAGCCGTCCAGGATCCTGCCCGGGCGGCAGCCTCGAAGGCTTCCCAGGGGACCGCGTCGGCCAGGGTGAAGGGCCCGCTGGCCAGGCGCCGCAGCGCCGTCAGATGGGCTCCGCATTCCAGGCGCTCCCCGATGTCCCGGGCCAGGGCGCGGATGTATGTGCCCGCGGAGCAGGCCACCTCCAGGACCGCCCATGGAGGGTTCCACTCCACCAGCCGGAGGACGTCGATGCGCACCCGGCGCGGCGGAGGAGATACCGGCTCGCCCCGACGGGCCTTCTCGTACAGGCGCTCCCCGCCCATCCGGATAGCGGCGAAGGCCGGAGGGATCTGCTCGATCTCCCCGATGAAGACGTGCAGGGCCTCCTCGAAGGCCTCCCGCGGGACCGCCGCTGGCCGCTCGAACAGGACACGCCCTTCCGCATCTCCTGTGTCGGTGGCGATCCCCATGCGGAGGGTGGCCCGGTAATGCTTGTCGTGCTGAAGCAGGAACTCCGCCAGCCGGGTGGCCGGCCCGATCAGCATCACCAGCACTCCAGTCGCCAGGGGATCCAGTGTCCCAGCATGGCCCACAGGCCGGACGCGGGTCAACCGCCGGACTCGCTCCACGACGTTGTGGGAGGTCCAGCCGTAGGGTTTGTCCAGCACCAGCAGGCCTGCGGGCCCTTTCATCACCGGGCTCCTCAACGGCGTCCTTTGCGCTCCCGGGGGAGGGCGTAGCCCAGGCGGCGCAGCTGCTCCGGATCCCGTCGCCAGTTCTTTCGGACCTTCACCCAGAGCTCGAGATAAACGGCGTGGCCCAGGAGGGCTTCGATCTCCTGACGGGCTGCTGCCCCGATGCGCTTAAGCATCTGCCCGTTCTCGCCGATGACGATGGGCTTCTGGGTCTCCTTCTCCACGTAGATCGTGGCGGCGATGTAGGTGAGGTTCGGGTTGCGATCCACCCAGTCGGTGATCTCCACCGCGATCCCGTGGGGGACCTCCTCCCGCAGCGAGAGCAGGGCCTTCTCGCGGATGAGCTCCGCCACGATCATCTGCATAGGCTGGTCCGTCAGCATCTCCGGGTCGTAATAGCGGGGCCCCTCCGGGAGACGGGCGATGATCCGTTCCAGCAGCTGATCCAGGTGATCCCCGCGGATGGCGGAGATCTGAACTTCCTCCCAGGGGAACGGGGGTTCGGTGTCCGGCGGGGTGGGGGCCAGGGCCCGGTAGGCGGCCAGGTGAGCCTCCCGGTCGGATTTCAGCAGATCGATTTTGTTCATCGCGAGGATGATGGGCTTATCCGCCGCCTGCTCCTTCAGCAGCTCGGCGATCAGGCGATCCTCCTCATCCGGCCACTGGGAGGCGTCCACCAGGAAGACCACCACATCGGCGTCCGGGATGGCCCGGCGGGCCACCTCCACCATATACTCCCCCAGCTTGTGGAAGGGCTGATGGATCCCCGGGGTGTCCATGAAGATCACCTGGGCGTCAGGCCGAGTGAGCACGCCCAGGATACGATGGCGAGTGGTCTGGGGCTTCGGGGAAACGATGGCGATTTTGGTCCCCAGGTAGGCGTTAAGAAGGGTGGACTTGCCCACGTTGGGCTTGCCGATGACGGCCACGAAGCCGGCCCTATGACCCGGGGGAACCTCCTCGTATTCTGGGATCCCCGGGATCAAGGGCTCGGGCTCCGGAGCGGGAAGAACGTTCACAGTTGCCGCGCCTCCACGATCGGGTTCGGCCCTCCGGCCCGCTTGGCAGGTTCCGGAAAGGACGCCGTCTGTCTTATGTTAACCCGGATTCTGTCCGAAGGGGCCATCCTACGGTCCAGGCCGGGGTTTTCCGGCATGGTCGCTGCATGCGGTTACCTGGCGGCGTTGGTCAGGCCGGTCGTCATTCCAGGCGGAACCGCTCGGCGGCCATGGCGTAGAGACGGCGCCAGACCAGGCGGTTGATGGCCACAACGGTGAGGATCATGGTAAGGGTGGCAGCGAGCAGCATGGGATAATCCCCCTGGCCAGTGGCCTCGGCGATGAGGGCTCCCAGGCCCAGGGTGGCTTGGGCCCGGCCAGCGAACTCCACATACTCCGCGACGATGGTGGCGTTCCACGCCCCGCCGCTGGCGGTGATCAGACCGGTGATCATGTAGGGGGAAATCGCCGGCAGGATCAGCACCCGCCAGCGCTCCAGACCCCGGAGCCTGAGGATATCCGTGGTGAAGATCAGATCCCGGGGGATGGCCGAGGCGCCGGCGATGACGTTGAACAGCAGATACCACTGCGTGCCCATCAGCATCAGCATCACAGCGGCGATCTCGATCCCCAGCGGGAGCCGCAGCGCGAAGAGCAGGATCACCGGGAAGAGGGCGGTGGCCGGGATGGAGGCCACGACCTGGACGATGGGTTGCAGCCGCGCCGCCAGCGGGCGGTTCATGCCGATCCACACCCCCACCGGCACCGTCCAGGCCAGGGCCACGGCTTGGGCCGACAGGACGCGGGCCATGGAGGCCAGGGTGGCCAAGCCGAGGAGCGGGAGCGCCGAGGGAGACAGCGCGCCCAGCAGATGGGAGGCGTGGATCAAGCCATAGCCCAGGCCGAGGAGGGCCAGGGCCGCGAGGGGCAACCCCGCCAGCCAGGGTGGGATGGGGTTCAGGGCCGGCCGGGCAGCGAGCCGCTCGCTCAGGCGGCCCATCGCTGCATCCACGCGCTCTACGAGGGGCGCCCAGACCCGATGCAGGAACCACTCGGACAGCGCAGCGCGCTGCCATAGATCGTAAAGCCAGGAAGAGGGTGCCTCGTCGCTCTCCACCATCTCCACACGGAATTTATCGGCCCAGGCCAGCAGAGGGCGCCAGATCAGCTGATCCATCCCCACGATCACCGCGATCAGAGCGAGCAAGCCCCACGCCAAGGCCCTCAGATCCCCTTGTTCCGCGGCCATCTGCAGGTAGGTCCCCAGTCCGAGCAGCCGGAAATCGCGGGCGCCGACCGTGAAAGTCTCTGCAGCCATCAGAAAGAACCAGCCCCCGGCCCAGCTCATCATGCTGTTCCAGATCAAGGGGATCGCGGCGTGAGGCGACTCCATGTGTCGAAAGCGGAGCCAGGGGTTCAGCCGGAAGATGCGGGCGGCCTCCCGGAGATCCCCCGGGATAGTGATCAGCGACTGGTAGAAACTGAAAGTCATGTTCCAGACCTGGCTGGTGAAGATGAGAACGATGGAGGCCAGCTCCACCGCCACGTCCTCCGGGAGGACCGCCGTCAGGGACAAGGCGACCACTGGGAGGAAGGAGAGGATGGGCACGGACTGCAGGACATCCAGCACGGGCAGGATGATCGCGCCGGCCCAGCGCCGGGCCGCCGCGAGATAGCCCACCGTCAGGGAAAACAAGAGGGAGAGGATGTAGGCCGCTGCCATGCGCAGGAGGGAGCGCAGAGCGTAATAGGGCAGGAGCTCCGGGGCCAGCCGCACCGTCGGCCCGGAGATGGCGGCCGGGGCCTGAACCGCCAGGGCCATCCCCAGCATCAGAAGCGTCCCGAGCAGCAGCAGGATGACGAGATCTGCGCCGCTCAGGGCCACACGGATCGGGATGAAGGCGCCGAAGAAACGCCGCATTCCCCATGGCTCCATCCGGCATCCCTCGCGCAAGCCGGACCCATTCTACCACCAAAGGCGGAGGGCCTCGGTCCCTGTTCCGATCGGCTTGGGATCCGCCGCTTTGACACAAAAACCTCGCCGCCCTGATAATCCACCCGGAATCCAGAGCCCTCATCTTTGGTCGGGGGGTGGGCGGAGATGGCTCGCACGGCAGAGCGCGTGACGCATTTCACCGAATCCGTCATCCGGGAGATGACGCGGTGGGCGCATCAGTTCGGGGCCATCAACTTGGCTCAGGGGTTCCCGGATTTCCCAGCTCCGAAGGCCCTGAAGGAGGCGGCCGTCCGGGCCATCTTAGAGGACCACAACCAGTATGCCATCACCTGGGGGAGCCCCCGCCTGCGGGCCGCCATCGCCGAAAAGTACCACCGCTTTTACGGCATGGAGCTGGACCCGGAGCGGCACATCACCGTGTGCTGTGGGGCCACGGAGTGCATGATCGCCACCCTGCTCGCCCTGCTCAACCCAGGCGACGAGGTGATCATCTTCGAGCCCTTCTACGAGAACTACGGGCCGGATACCTGGATCAGCGGGGCGAAGCCAGTCTACGTCCCCCTGCACCCGCCCGACTGGACCTTCGACCCGGATGCGTTGGGGCGGGCCTTCTCCTCCCGCACCCGGGCCATCATCCTCAACACGCCGCACAACCCCACCGGCCACGTGTTCTCAGAGGCCGAGCTGGGCTTCATCGCCGAGCTGTGCCAGCGCTACGACGCCTACGCCATCACAGATGAGATCTACGAGCACATCCTCTACGATGGCCACCGTCACATCCCCATCGCCACCCTGCCTGGGATGTGGGAGCGCACGGTCACCATCAGCGGGATGTCGAAGTCCTACGCAGTGACCGGATGGCGCATCGGCTGGTGCATCGCCCCGGAGGACCTCACCGGCGCGATCCGGAAGGTCCACGACTTCCTCACGGTGGGCGCGCCGGCCCCCCTCCAGGAGGGGAGCGCCGTGGCCCTGCAGTTCCCGCCCGCCTACTATGAGGCGCTGCGAGCGGATTACGACCGCCGGCGGCGGCTGCTGGTGGACGCCCTGGAGGAGCTGGGGTTCGAGGTCTGGCGGCCCCAGGGGGCTTACTACGCGATGACGGACTTTCGGGCCTTCGGCTTCGAGGACGACACTGCCTTCGCCATGCACCTGGTCCAGGAGATCGGCGTGGCCGCGGTCCCCGGCTCCAGCTTCTACGCCTGCCCGGAACGGGGACGGAGCCAGGTCCGCTTCGCCTTCTGCAAGCGGGAGGAGACCCTGCGGGAAGCGGTGGCGCGTCTCAGCCGGTTGCGAGCGCGCCGAGCGGTGTCGGGGTCCTCTTGAGGGATTTTCCCCTTCAGAACCTACTCATCGGCAGGAAGAGGCCCACACATATGGCAGAGGGTCGGCCGAAGCACCCCGTATACGCGGTAAGGACGGCCCAGCTGGGCCTCAACGGCGTCACTTCCCTATAACAACTTCGGAGATACGCTGGACTAACCCCGTCCTTCAGGATGAGACGGGTAGAGGTTAGCAAAGCAGGTGAAACGAGGCCCATTTTTAAATTAACGCATATAAGCAAAGTCGTAACGTTGTGTTAGTGCAGAAGGCCGAAGGATCTGGCTATCATAGAAACAGAGCCTGCGGAACGGGAGGGCGGCCGATGGGGATCCGAGGTGAAAAGGGTCTGCAGACCCTGGAACGGATCGCCCTCGCCCTGGCCCTTCTGGCGCTTGTGGCTGCTCTAGCGATCGGGTCGGAACAAACCGAGGCCAGGCTGGGGCAGGCCATCTCCACCGCTGCGACTGCCTGGTTCCGCTGTTTCATCGGTCGGGGGGCTTTTCCCCTAACGGCAGTATGGCTCCAAAAGGCCGGCCCTTGCCCCACCCAACCGACGGCGTGCCTGGCCCGATGGGGGGATTGTGTGCTTCGCAGCGCCCGTGAGGGGACGGATCCAGGCTCTCTGCCGGGCCTGTTACCCTCGCTGGTTCTGGGGGGATCCGTTTAGCTGGAGGATCCCATGAACGCCGAGGTCCGCCTGGGGATCGCGTTGCTGGCGCTGATCGCTCTGCCCATCTTTTGCCTGGGAGGGGAGCGGATGTCCACCCAGAGGCCGCCCATCCTTCCGGTTTCCCAGGAGGAGTTGCGGGGGTTGGGCTTTCCCTTCCCCCCGCGCGCCGTCTTCATCGACGGCTATGATCTGGTGCCCATCCGCCGCACCGACATCCTGGCCTTTCGCTTCCTCCTGCCGGCGGAGGACTTCCCCGCCTTCCTCCGCTCCCTGGGCTTTCCCGAGTTCCGCATCGCCGACTTCGACGCCCCCTGCCAAAAGGGAGAGCCCATCCCCGAGATGTTCCAGTTCGAGAAGGAGCTTCGCCTCATCCCGGGCTGGCCCACGGAAGAGGAGGTCGAGGCCCAGCCGGAACGCTTCTTCGGCTGCATAAATCGACCTTCCGTTCCAACTCACCCCATCACCCGCCACGTGATTTTGGTGGATCGACAGGATCCTCAGATGTATTTGGTGTATGTGGTTTGGTGGAACCGGGTTCGCTGAGGCGGCCGCCTACGTCGCCTCCTCCGCGTCCTGGGCCCCGGCCTACGGACACTCCCGGCCTCTCCCCCACGCCAGGGCCTACTCCCGCACTACAGTCTAAACCTATCCCGCCCCGGACGCCCACGGGCACCCTAATCCCGACCGTCCCCTCGAAGGACCCAAGGACGGCAGGCGTGAGCGCCGAGAATCGGGGCCCATCTCCTAAGATCTCATCGAAATCTGGATCTCCTTCCTTGAGCCTTGTGCCTGCGCCCGTTACATCCAAAACCGGCCTCCTTGTGAATGTTGCTGCTGCTCGCAAAGGAAAAGCCTCATTCGGATCCTGAGGCCGAGCGGGGGCGCGCCGGCACCCCGTAGACCAGCGTCTCCGGCGGGACGTCGCGGGTCACCACAGACCCAGCGCCGGTTTTGGCCCCGCGCCCCACCCGCACCGGGGCCACCAGCATCGTGTCGCTGCCGATGAAGGCTCCGTCCTCGATCACCGTGGGATGCTTGCGCACCCCGTCGTAGTTGCATGTCACCGTCCCCGCCCCGATGTTCGCATCGGCGCCCACCGTGGCGTCCCCCAGGTAGCCGAAATGGTGCATCCGGGTCCGCGGGCCGACGACGCTGTTCTTGATCTCGGCGAAGTTCCCCACTCGCACCTCCTCTGCCAGCTGCGTCCCCGGGCGCAGGTGGGCGAAGGGCCCCACGTGGACGCGATCGGCCAGCACGGCGCCCTCCACCACCGAGGCCTCCACCACGCAATCGTCCCCGATCACCGCGTCCCGCAGGATGGCGTTGGGCCCGATGCGGCAGCGGCGGCCGATCCGCGTCGCCCCCTCGATGTGGGTGTCGGGGTAGATCACCGTGTCCGGGCCGATGAGCGCGTCCGTTCCGATGTAGACGCGCTCGGGATCGACGAAGGTGACCCCCTCCAGCATCCAGCGGGTGTTGATCCGCCGCCGCAGGATGCGCTCGGCCTCGGCGAGCTGGACGCGGGTGTTGACCCCTAAAGCCTCTTCCGGATCCTCCAGGGTCACCGCCTCCACCGGCTCCCCTTCGGCTACAGCCATGGCGACGAGATCCGTGAGGTAGAGCTCGCCTTTCACCGGGCTGGGCTGTAACCGAACCAGGGCAGGCCAGAGCCACGCCGCCCGTACCGCGTAGACCCCCACGTTGATCTCAGAAAGACGCTGCTCCTCCGGGCTCCCCTCGGCCTGCTCCACCACCCGTATCACCCGCCCCGCCCCATCCCGGACCACCCGGCCGTAGCCGGTGGGATCCGGGAGCCGAGCGGTGAGCAGGGTGAGCGTAGCCCCTCGCGCCCGGTGAACCTCCATCAGGCGCCGGTAGGTTTCCGGACGCACCAGCGGGAGATCCGCATAGGTGATCAGGATGTCGGAGGCCTCCTCCCGCAGGAGCGGCTCAGCCCATCGGACGGCGTCGCCGGTGCCCCGGGGGGCCGGCTGCGGGACGAAACGCACTCCAAGGCCGGCCGCCTCCCGGACCAGGTCCGCAGCTGGCCCGATGACCACCACAGGAGGGTAGGGCGATCCGGCCGCCCGCAGGGCCTCGATGCTGTGCTGAATCATGGGGCGGCCAGCTAGGAGATGGACCACTTTCGGCCGCTCGGAGCGGAAGCGGGTGCTCAATCCTGCTGCCAGGATCAATCCCGTCCACGCCATCACCGAATCCTTCCTAATCCTGCTTCCATGGAAACATATCCCTCGCCGCGGCATCCCTGGTTGCAGCGCACCGGCGCGGGCCTGCTCTCCAAGGGCGGCCTCACCGCGGCCGGGCGCGCCGCTGGCCGATCCCGTAGCCGATCGCGCCCCCGATCAGCAGCAACGCGAAGAACCCGGCGGCCAGCAGCAACGCCTCCCCCAGGCGGGTGAGATCCACGCTGAAGGCTTCCGCCTCGGCGGGGGCTGGCGAAGGGGCAGGGGCGGGGGACGCGGCGCCCGGACGGAGCCCGAAGAGCAAGGTCACCTCTGCGTTCCAGGGCAGCCAGACCTCACGTCGCGGGAAGCTGGAGGGCTGATAGCCAGCCGGATCGTCCAGGTCAAGGAGATAGTAGCCCGGCTCCAGATCCCGGGCGCAGGCCGGCTGGCCTGCCTGGGAGATCAGCGTCTGCTGAAGGCCACGCCCGTTCACCAGGTCGATGCGCACCCCTGCGATCCAGGGCTCCCCTTCTTCCTTCTGGTCGTTCCCGTTCTGATCCTCGAAGGCCCCGGTGCACAGCGCCCCCGGCTGGCGCGCCGCTGGCGCAAGCGTCGGCGAAGGGGCCGCGGGGGCAGCCTGCGGCGGCCGGATCAAGAGCGTCTGGCCGATGATCAGCAGGTCCGAGCCCAGCCCGTTCAGGGCACGGATCTCGTCCACGGTGGTGCCGTAAAGCAGGGCGAGGCCGAAGAGGGTGTCCCCCTCCTGCACGGTGTGAACGCTGGAGCCATCCGGGCGCGGGGTGGCAGTGACCGCCGCCTGGGCCAGGGCCCGGGGCTCAGGGCCGGATAGGCCGGCTACCGTGAGGCCCATCAGGGTGAGCCCGATCCATGCTGCGAGCATCCAGCCAGCGGTTCGGCGCATCGATCCTCCCTCACCTTGGGCTGAAGCAAGCCTGGAGCGGGGGCATTTTAGCAGAAGCCCGAACGGCCGGAAAATCCATGGCGGATCCCATCGTGGCATGCGCCGCAGGGAGCCTGTCCTGGATGGAGGCGCCATGCACTGGTCGATGGTGGAGGGGACGCCGCTGGGGACGCTGCGGGTGGCGGCGGGGGCGCGGGGTGTGCAACGGGTGATCTTCGGGGAGGGCGGCGCTTCGGAATGGGCCGCCCTTCATGCCGCCCATCCCGAGCTGCTCCGGTGGGACGGCGGACTGGCCGCCCAGGCCATCGCCCAGATCCTGGAGTATTTGCGGGGGAAGCGGAAAGCGTTCACTATCCCCTTAGATTTAGAGGGCACGGCCTTTCAGCAAGCGGTTTGGCGGGAGACGCTGCGCATCCCGTATGGGCGGACGATCACTTATGCGGAGCTGGCGCGGCGCATCGGGCGGCCGGGGGCAACCCGAGCTGTGGGGCAGGCCCTTGGGGCGAACCCGATCCCCATCCTCATCCCCTGTCACCGGGTGGTCGCCTCGGACGGGAGCCTGGGAGGCTACAGCGGGGGGCTGGCGCTTAAACGGTGGCTCCTCCTGCGCGAGGGGATCAACCTCCCGCCCTTTGCTCGGTGAGGACGGCCTCAATGCCTCTGGAGGCCGCACAGCATCACGAGGGCCAGCGTCACCGCGGGGAGGCGAAAGCGCTCCGGCGCGTGGAAGAGAAGGATCTCCCCGTCCCACCGGGTCGAAAAGAGATGACGGGGGCGCCAGCGGATTTCCGCCGCGGTGGGCCCTCCCGGTGCATCAAGGTGTGCCGTCTGCGTCCCAAGGCGAAGAATGGAGTGGCGTGCTCCGGTGGCCACCGGAAGGCCGGAGCCGTCCACCAACCGCCAGCCCCTCTGCCCGATGGGCTCCAGCTGCAACACCAAGGAGCCGTCGGCCTGCCGGAGGCGATAGGATAGAGGAGCGAGGCCGCCAGATCGCTCCAAGGAATACATCTGCTCTCCGATCCGGTCGGCGAGTTCCAGGCGCAGTGGGAGGAGCACACGGAAACGGGTGTAGCGCAACAGACCACCCCGCGGCATCTCCCGCGCTTCCATCCAGATCTCGCCGGCCGCGGTCCGGATCTCCACCCATAGAGGCGCTAGGCTCCCCCTTTTGGATTCCAAGCGGAGGACTTCCCGAGGCGCGTTCGCTTCTTGAATCATCTTCATCCTTCCGGGAGGGGGTAACCTCATGATATGTTAGTATCTTAACACTACCGGCTCCTCTTCCTAAATTCTATGGGGAGGACTTCCCGAGGCGCTTCCATTCCGCTTCCCTGCAGCTGGGAGGCTCGCCCCTCTCGGCCGAAGCTCCCTGGTTTTACCCTTGCAGCGGGGGATTCGAGGACCCGTTGCTCCTACCAGCGACGGCCTGCCGGACCTGGTGATAGAGCTCCTCCAGCCGCTTCGGCAGCTCCCGGGGCGGGATCGGGCCGAGCCAGCAGGCGTCGGCCTCCACCTCGTGGCTCCGCCGCCGGATCAGACCATCCATGTAGTAAACTGCAATGGCCACCACAATGTCCCGGGTCTCCGGGTTCGACTTGATCCGGGCGCAGAGCTCAAAGGGATCGCCATTTGGATTGGGGAGCTCCTCGCCGATCAGCACGATGTCCGGATGGCGCGCCGTCACCTGCTCTAGGGCCTCCGCCATAGTGCCTGCCTCCACGAGCTCCCACGGCACGTGGCGCAGGCCGATGCGGTAGAGCAGCCGCACATCTGGGTTTTGTTCCACAATCAGGAGTCTCATCGCCCACCTACGCGAACGAGTAATCGGGGAAGGGGGTCTCATCCCGGGCCGCCTGATGCTCGAGCCACTGGGCCGCCGCTGCGGCGAAGCCGGTTAGGTCCTTCGCCTGCACTTGGAGCAGCCATTGACGCTCCTCCTCCGTGAGGTCATAGCGGGCCAGCACCTCCGCTCGGCGGGGGCCCAGCAGCTCCTCCCGGATCCCCTCGTCGATCAGGGCCCAGCCCACCAGTTCGTCGATCGCCGCCGCTGACATAGCCATCGCTCCTTATCGGGGAATCTAAAGACCAAACTTATGTAGGATTGCCGCCACCCATCGGCGGATTGGCCAACCGGAAGACGGCCCCGACCAGCCAGACCGCGAGCAGCGCCAGGCGGAAGGCATGGGGATGAGTCATCGGCCAGGCTGCTGGCGCGGGCCCACGGGCCTTCATGGCGCTTCCTCCCGAAAGGATTCTGGCCCCATCGTAACGAGGGCCTCTCACGGGACTCTCACGGGGATGGGCAGGGATTTCTGACGCGCAGGGCGCGTGGTTAAAGGATTCGGTCGGGGGTTCGGGGCTCAGTCGGGGGGTGCCCGCGCCAGCAGGCGAGGACAGAGCGGCGCGATGGCCCAGGCCCTTCGATCCCGCGCTGGTTGATCCCCCTCGCCGCGTTTAGCGGATCGCCAGCCGCCTCAGGAGGGCAGATCACGGGCGGCCGGTCGGTCTCCGAGCGCGGCGGATGGACTCATAAAGGGCCTGGGCCTCGGGGGGGGGCTGCAGGCCCAGCTCCCGCTCCAGGCGGGCTGCATACTGCCGGTAGAGATCCAGGGCGGCGGCGGGCTGGTCCAGGGCGAGGTAACAGCGCAGGGCCCCCAGGCAGGCGGCCTCCAGGTAGGGGTCGGCCCGCAGGGCCTCCTGGAACCGGGCCAGGGCCGCCGCCGGCTCCCCTGCCTCCAGGGTTGCCTCCGCAAGGGCGAGCAAGGCTTCTAGACGCTGGGCCCGCAGCCGCTCCCGGCGCTCCACCGCCCACTCAGCGTTCCAGCCGCTCAGGTAGTCCCCTTGGTAGAGCTCCACAGCCGCCCGCAGGTGGGAGAGGGCCTCGGGGGTCCCCTGGGCGGCCCGGGCCTGCCGGAGGTGCTCCTCGAAGACCTCTATGTCATACCAGTGGGGCTGGCGACGGTCAAAGGCGTAGCGGCCCTCCCGGAAGACCAGGACCTCCTGTTTCAGAATCCGCTTGAGGCGCCACTTGGCCGAGTGGAACTGGCCGATGAGCCGGGCCGGGTCGGCGTCGGGCCAAAGGGCTGCCCCGATCTCCTCACGGGTCGCCGAGCCCACCGAGAGCACGAAGAAGAACAGCTCCCAGGCCTTACGGCCCTCGGGCCAGGCCACGAGCTGCCCCTCGATCCACACCTCCCCGGGGCCGAAGGCCCGGATCTCCATGGGGGGCGAGGCGGCCCGGGCAGGGGCCCGGCGGTACCGCCCGAGCCGGCGCGGGGGGTTCCAGATCCGGGGCCATTCCACCCCCCGCCGCCTGGCCAGGTGGAAGAGCCGGTCGGCCCGCCGGAGCTCCGGGAGCAGGGGGGCAACGAGGAGGTCCGGCCCGTTGAGGCGGGCCGCCTCAGCGAACTGCCGGAGGGCATCCCGCTGCCGGTGGGCCAGGAAGTAGGCCCGGGCCATCAGGAAGTGCCCCCACACCCGGGTGGGCAGGTCCGCCCCCTGGAGGTGCTCCAGGGCCGGGGCCATACGGGAGAGGCCGTCCAGGACCTGCCCGGCCTCCACCTCGGCCATCCCCCAGGAGAGGACGGCCCCCGCAGCCAGGGTCTGTACTCCCAGGCAGGTCGCCATCTCCGCCGCCTCTCGTAGGGGCCCGAGGGCCTGGCGGGGCTCCCCCTTCAGCCGCAGGGCCCGCCCCCATCCTTCCAGGCCGTAGGCGGTAAGGTAAGCGTTGCGGACCTCCCGGGCGATCTCCAAGGCCGACCGGTATGCTGTCAGGGCCTCCTCCAGCCGCTCCTCGTCCCGGGCCAGGTCCGCCAGGCTGACGAGGAGGAAGGCCTCCGCCCGCCGATCCCTCACCTGGCGGGCCAGCCCCAGGCCCTCCTCGTAGTAGCGGCGGGCGGCCTCGAACTGGCACCGGGTGTAGGCCGTGTAGCCCAGGTTGTTCAGGAGAGGGATCAGGGGGCGGGGATTCTCCAGGGGCCGGGCCAGGGTCAGAGCCTCCTGGAGGTAGAGGTCCATCTCCACCAGCCGGTCCTGGGCCCGCAGGGCCTCGGCCAGCTCAATGAGGGTGTTCACGAGATCCACCGGGGCCTCGAGGGAGCGGAACAGCGCCATGGCCTGGCGGAGGTCCTGCTCGGCCTCCCGGGGGTGGCCCTGGGCGAGGCGGGCGAAGCCCCGCAGCCGGTGGACGGCGGCCAGAGGGTGGACCCACTCCGGCTGGCAGGCGGCGAGGGCCGCCTCGGCGGCGGCGAGGGCCTCAGCGTGCCGGCCCATTAGGTTCAGGGTAGAGGCCCGCTGAATCTCAATTTCCACCCGGACCCGGCCGTCCTCAGGTCCGCAGGCCGCCGCGGCCTGGTCCAGGAGGTGGAGGGCGGCCTCCGGCCGGCCGGCGTCCACGAGGACCTTGGCCTGGTAGAGGAGCAGGCGGGGGGCCTGCCGCAGGCGGGCGGAGGGCAGGGCCCGGAACCACTGGCCCAGGGTCTCCAGACGCCCAGCGGCGTATACGCCGCGCACCGCCCCCTCCATAGCCTCGACAGCGGCCTCCAGGTCCTCGGCCTCTAAGAAGTGGGCGACGGCGGCCTCAGCGTCGCCGCGGCCGGCCAACCATCGGCCCGCCCGCTGATGGAGGACCCGATAACGGGCGGGGTCCCAGGAGCGCAGGTGGAGGTTGAGGAACTCCCGAAAGAGGTGGTGGTAGCGATACCATGGGCCCTCCGGGGTGGTCTCCACCTGGATCAGGAAGAGCTGGCGGCGGTCGGCCTCCTCGATCCAGCGGGCGGAGTCGTCCCGGGCGCGCACGACGTTGCAGGCGGCGACGTTGAAGAGGGGGAGGATGGCAGTCTCCAGAAGGAAGTCCTGGAGCTCGAGGGGCTGGCGGCGCAGGACCTCCTCCTCCAGATACCGGTAGAGGGCGCCGGGCTCGCCAGGCCGGAGGGGGCGGTAGGCCCCGGTCTCCCGCAGGTGCTCCACCAGGAGGAGAATAGCAGTGATCCACCCCTCGGTCTCCTGGGCCAGGGCCCGGGCTTCCTCCTCGGAGAGCTCCATAGCATAGTGGCGGGCGAAGAGGGCGCGGACCTCCTCAGGGGTGAAGGCGAGGTGGCGGGTGCCCAGGCCGGTGGCTTGCTGGCGGGCGACCAGGGGGGTCATGGGGAGGCCGTGGGGGCCGCGGCTGGCCAACAGGAGGTGCAGGTGCTCGGGGGCGCGCTCCAATAGATGGCGGATCAAAATCTGGATGCCGGGGTGTTCGGCCACCATGTGGAAGTCGTCGAGGATCAGGGCGAAGTAGTCGGGGATGTTCTCGAGCATGTCGTTGATCATGGTCGTGGCCACCGTCTCGGGAGGGGCGCCGGCCCGCAACACCCCCAGGGTGAGGCGGCCGAAGGCGGGGAACCGCTCCTGCAGGGACGCGACCAGATGCTCCGTGAAGCGGTGGAGGTTCCGATCCGTCTCATCTAAGCTATACCAGGCGACGGGGAGGTCGGTGTCGTGATAAAACTGAATGAGGAGGGCAGTCTTCCCGTAACCGGCCGGGGCGGAGAGCAGGAGGAGGGTTTTATCAATGTTCTCGTGGAGGAAGTTGAGCAGGCGGGGGCGCTCCAGCAGCGGCCCACGCCGCACCGGCGGGTAGATCTTGGTCCTGGGGATGGGGAGCTCCGTGATCATGGCACCCCCCTGTGCGCCGGCGGGCGGAGCCCGGTCTCTTCTCCCCAACCCCCGCCCGGGCCCCGCCCGGAAAACTCCTCTCCCTCGCACCCTCCCGGGCAGCGGCTTTCTGTCCTAAAAGTTGGAGATATGTTGGCGCTTGAAGTATAACTGGGAGCTCGTGGATCGGCAAGGTGGACGGCCTACGGGCCGGCGCTCAGCGGGTGACGCAGGTGCGGACGCGGTTGCTCTCGGTCTCGTTGCCGGCTTTGTCGTAGGCCTTCACCCAAAACTCGTGGCAACCCAGCAGGCGCTCCCGCTCCACCCGGCTGAAATACCACTTCGCGTTGAAGGGGGGCACGTCCCGCACGGCGAAAGGCTGCCCGTCGGCGTAGAACTCCACGCGGTCCATGGCGTAGTTGTCTGAGACCTCGGTGACCACGCTGATCCATTCCTCTGAGAACTTATACGTCTCCTCCTCCCGGGGATACACCACTCGCACTGCGGGGGGGGTGTAGTCCACGGTCACCGGGACCACAGCGGTGTGCACGCTCCCGTCGTGGCGGACCACGGTGAGCTGCAGGGTGTAGAGGCCGTCAGCAAAGCCGGAGGTGTCCCAGTTCTCCAGGAGCCCGTTGTCCACTGCGTTGCCGTGCTCCGGGCCGATCGGGATCCAGGCGGTCGGGTTCAGGCCGGCCCCCACGGCCAGCCGGTAGAAGGCCACATCTCCCCGGACGTTGCCGATGATCGGGACGATCCCGCGGACGTAGGCGTAGGGGGCGGGGCTGAGGATGGCGACGTCGCCGGCCGGCTGGGCGAACTGGGTATCGTATTCTGTGGGCGGCTGGGGGATGCCGGCCTCCCGGGCCCAGCTCAGCGCCTCCGGCGGGACCACCAGGAAGACCCTCTCCTCCACCTTGTCCGGGGGCGTGCTCGCGGTAGCCAGCTTGCCGGTCTCCCGGTTGATCCGGAAGACCTGGTACAAGTCGCAGATCTCTTGAGGTTCGGTTCCCGGGATGAACAGCTCCTTCGCCGTCGGGCAGTAGGGGCTGGGGAGCTTCCCAGAGACGGCACAGATGGTCTTCTCGATCAGGCCAGGGGGCCTCTGGAAGGGCTCCACGGGGAGATCCCGATGGGCGTATTCCATTACATCGTGCCAGATGGGGGCCGCCCCAGCGATCCCGGAGACGTTCCGCATCGGGCGGTTGTCGGTGTTCCCCACCCACACGCCCACCGCCAGCTGCGGGGTGTAGCCGATGGTCCAGTTGTCCCGGAAGTCGTTGGTGGTCCCCGTCTTCACCGCCGCGGGCCGGGAGAGCTCCAGGACGTTGCCGCGCCCGAAGGCCTCCCAGCGGGCGGCCTTGTCCGAGAGGATGCTGGTGATCAGGTAGGCCACCCGCGGATCCAGGATGGCCTGCACCTCGGGCTGGCGGTATTCCCAGAGGACCTTCCCGTCGGGGGTCTCCACCCGGAGCACGGGGACCGGGTCCAGCTCCCGGTAGCCGGGCCGGCGGCGGTCTTCGGGGACGGGGGCGCCGGCCATGAAGCCGTTGTTGGCGAAGACGCTGAAGGCGTAGACCATGTCGATCAGGCGCACCTCGCCGCCGCCCAGGGTGAGGGCCAGGCCGTAGTAATCCAGGCCTTTATCCAGGGTGGTGAGTCCCATGCGGTGGGCGAGGCGGATGACGTTGGCGATCCCGGCCATCTGCAGGGCCTCCACGGCCGGGATGTTGTAGCTGCGGGCCAGGGCCAGCCGCATCCGCTGGGGGCCATGGAACTTGCGGTCGTAGTTCTCCGGGGCGTAAGGCGGCATCCCCGGCCCCTGATCGAAGGTCTTGGGGACATCCCAGAACAGATGGGAGGCCGGCACGCCCTGGCTGAGCAGGGTGGCGTAGGTGAAGGGCTTGAAGGCGGAGCCCGGCTGCCGCAGGCCGTCCACGGCCACGTTGAAACGGCCGTCGATGGATTCGTCCCAGTAATCCACGCTGCCGACCATGGCCAGGATCTCGCCGGTCTTCGGCCGGATGGCCACCAGGGCCCCGTTGGTCACGTTGCGCTTTTCCGCCTTCAGCTTCTCGACGTGGCGGCGGACGGCCTGCTCGGCGTATTGCTGGAGGTCCCAGTCCAGGGTGGTGTAGACCCGGAGCCCGCCACGGTGGACCAGTTCGGGTCCGAAGCGCTCCTCCAGCCAGCGGCGGACGTAAAGGGAGAAGTGGGGGGCTTTGATGTCGAAACGCGCGGCGGGCTGGCGTCGGATCTGGAGGGGCTGGGCCTTGGCGGCCGCGGCCGCCTCGGGGGAGATGTAGCCCTCCCGCACCATCGCGTCCAGCACGATCTCCTGACGGCGCTTGGCCTCCTGGGGGGCGTCGATGGGGTTCAGGCTGGGGAACTGGGGGATGGCGGCCAGCATGGCGGACTCCGCCAGGTTCAGCTCCCACACGTGCTTGCCGAAGTAGATCTGGGAGGCGGCCTCCACCCCATAGGCCAAGTTCCCGTAGAAGTTCGTGTTCAGGTAGAGCTCCAGGATCTGGTCTTTGGAGTAGCGGCGGGAGAGCTCCAGGGCCAGCAGGATCTCCTTGAGCTTGCGGGTGTAGGAGCGCTGGTAGCGCTCCTGGGGATCGATCAGGGTGTTCTTCACCAGCTGCTGGGTGATGGAGGAGCCGCCCTGGACGACCTCGCCGCCGGTGCGCAGGTTGATCCAGAAGGCCCGCAACAGGCCGCGAGGGTTGATCCCCGGGTTCTCGTAGAAGGAGCGATCCTCGATGGCGATGGTGGCCTGGCGCAGGGCCAGGGGGATCCGCTCCAGGGGCACCCAGGTGCGGTCGCCCCAGGTGGGGTCGATCACCTCGTAGAGGAGCACGCGGCCGGTGCGGTCGTAGATCTTGGTGGTCTCGAAGGCTCTGGCGCTGGCCTCGATGCGGGCGGGGTCGGCCTGGCGGATCAGGCTGACGTAAAGAGCGGCGGCCCCGGCCGCGCCGGCCGCGGCGAACAATCCCATCCCGGTGAGGCCGAAGATCCCCAGCGCCAGCGCCAGGCGGACCCATCGGGCGGCCCCCTGGTGGCGGCGGGCCCGCCGCATCCGTCGTCGCTCCAGCAGCCAGCTGAAGTCCCCGGGTCGAAGGGCCATCGCATTCCATCCTCTCTCGCAAAATGCGGGAACGCTTCCGCTCGGAACACCCATCAGGGGCTTCCGGGTTTCTGCATCCCGCTCCCCTCGCATGGATCATTCTACCGCACAGGCGAACGGATGCCCCATCCGGTTCCGGCCAGTTCCGGCCAGGGCCGGCGGGGTCCCGGCCGCGTTATAATGAAAGCGGGGCCTCGGCCCGCGCTCCGCATCGGTGCGGACCTCCGGGCCCGCTGGATGTTCATCACCTTTCCAGAGGGGGAAGGCCATGAGCGGCCGCTATGCGTTCTTCAAAGGTCGCATCGTGCCCATCGAGGAGGCGGTGATCAGCGTGCGCACCCACGCCTTTAATTACGGCACCGGCGTCTTCGAAGGGATACGTGCCTACTGGAACGAGGAAGAGCAGCAGCTCTTCATCTTCCGGCCCCGTGAGCATTACGAGCGACTTCTCACCTCCGCCCGCATGCTCCTGATGCGCTTCCCCTACACTCCCGACGACCTCACCCGCATCACCGCTGAGCTGCTCCAGAAAGAGGGTTACCGGGAGGACGTCTACATCCGCCCCATCGCCTACAAGGCGGACGAGGTCATCGGGGTCCGTCTGCACAACCTCAAGGAGGAGCTGACCATCTGGACCACCCCCTTCGGCCACTACATCGAGCGGGAGGCGGCCCATGTGATGGTCTCCTCCTGGCGGCGGATCAACGACAACGCCATCCCCGCCCGCTCCAAGATCACCGGGGCCTATGTGAACTCCGCCCTGGCCAAGAGCGAGGCCATGCTCAACGGCTTCGACGAGGCCATCGTGCTGACCGAGGACGGCCACGTGGCCGAGGGGAGCGCTGAGAACCTGTTCATCCTCCGGAACGGCGTCCTGATCACCCCGCCGGTGACCGACGAGATCCTGGAGGGGATCACCCGACGCACCATCAGCGAGCTGGCCTACAACGAGCTGGGGATCCCGACGTTGGAGCGTCACGTCGACCGCACGGAGCTTTACTACGCCGACGAGATGTTCCTGTGCGGCACCGGCGTCCAGCTCGTCCCGGTGGTCTCAGTGGACCGGCGGCCGGTGGGCGACGGGGAGATCGGGCCCATCACCCGGCAGCTCCGAGATCTCTACTTCGATGTGGTGCGGGGGAAGGTGCCGAAGTATCGGGGCTGGTGTGTCCCGGTCTACATCCCGGAGCCGGTGAGGGCCGCCCGCGGATAGGGCGCGGGCCCGAGAGACCGGGGCCGGAGGGACCCCGGAGCGCCCTCCGGCCCCTGATCTTCCGGGAGGGGAACGCAGCGACTCGGCGGCGGGCCCTATGGCCGAGAGTCCTCCAGGTAGCGCACCAGCAGCCGCACCCCGAATCCGGTCCCTCCCTTGGGCACGTAGCCTCGGGCCTTCTCTGCTATATCCATCGGAGCAATGTCCAGGTGCGCCCAGGGGACGCCCTCGGGGGCAAACTGCTTGAGGAACATGGCGGAGGTCCCCAGCCCGCCATAGCGGCCCGCGCTGTTCTTGACGTCGGCGACATCGCTCTGGATCCGCTCCAGGTAATCCTCCCACAGGGGCATGCGCCAGAGCCGCTCGCCGGTGGCGTCGGCGGCCCGCAGCAACGCCGCGGCCAGCTCCTCGTGGTCCGAGAACAGGGCGGCGGCCACATCCTGGCCCAGGGCGATGATGGCCGCTCCGGTTAGGGTGGCCACGTCGATCACCGCGCGGGGCCCGTAACGGACAGCGTAAGAGAGGGCATCCGCCAGGATCAGCCGTCCCTCGGCATCGGTGTTCACGATCTCGATGGTCTCGCCGTTGAGGGCCCGCAGGATGTCCCCGGGCTTGTAGGATTTGCCGGAGGGCATGTTCTCGCAAGCGGGGGCGAGGGCCACCACCGGGACCGGCAGCCGGAGCGCGGCGGCGGCCAGGGTCGCCCCGAGCACCGCCGCAGCGCCGGCCATATCCCCTTTCATCGTGAGCATGCCTTCCTCGCTCTTGAGGTTGAGCCCGCCGCTGTCGAAGGTGACCCCCTTCCCGACCAGGACCACCGGCCGCTCCAAGCGGCCCTCTGGGGCGTATTCCAGGAGGATGAACCGGGGAGGCTCCTCGCTGCCGCGGGCCACTGCCGTGAGGGCCCCCATCCCCAGGGCGGCGATCTGACGTTCATCTAGGACCTGGGCCCGCACGCCGACCTCGGCGGCTAGCCCGCTGACCTCTTCGGCCAGCCGGCGGGGCGTCATATCCGAGCCCGGCTCGTTCACCCAGTCCCGCACCCGGTTCACGTAGCGGGCGAGGGTCTCGGCGCGGCGGGCGCCCGCGGCGATGGCCGCCTCTTTCGCGGCGTCGAACTCCACCAGCAGGAGGGCCTCCGGCCCCGCCCCCTTAGCGTTCTCCTTCTTTCGCTGGTAGATGTAAAGGCCCAGCAGGGCGCCCTCCACGGTGGCCTGGGCGGCTTCCTCTGGGGAGAGCCCGCCCCGGCCCGCCCCGTGGACCACCGTCGCCAGGGTCCGCACCCGCAGGTCCCGGGCGCGCTGGGCCGCGGCGGCGGCCGCGTGGCGGATCTTTTCTGCATTAAAGGAGGCCTCCGGGCCCAGCCCGACCAGGATCACCCGGGGCGCGGGGATGCGCCCGTCGGTGTAGAGGACCAGGGTCTCCCTCAGACGGCCTCGGAAGTCCCCGGCGGCGAGCACCCGCGAGATCCGGCCCTCCAGGGCGCGATCCACGGCCGCCGTGGCCCCGCCCGGCGCCGTCACGCCCTCGAACAGGTTCACCACCACCGCATCCGCCTCCACTTCCTGAGCGGCTCCGATCCGAACCTCTACGCGCATGGGCATCCTCCTGCGCAGGCCATGTTCGTAGGGAATTATAGTGCGAGCGGAGGAGACCTCCGCCGCCCGATTGGGATGGACTGTCTCGGAAGTCGTTTATGGTGCATCGCCCTTAGATGCCCCCCTCGATGGGGACACCTCCGGAAGCATGCTATAATTCATAATGAACGAAGGAATCATGAGCGGAGGGAGTTGTCCATAAACATTTTGGAGCTGACCGAGCGAGAGTTGCGGGCCCTATCACCGGAGCAACAACAAGAGGTTCTAAATTTTATTTTCTTCTTGAAGCAGCGTGCAGTGGCTCGCCCGCTGCATCCTCCTCGCTCTCTTTGCGATCATCCTGCATTCGGCCTGTGGAAGTCCCGTCGGATGGATGCCTTGGCCTATCAGGAAAGCCTACGAGCAGAGTGGGAGCCACGATGAATGCTGTTTTTGACACCAATATTGTTATCGATGCGCTAAACGGAATTGTGGAAGATGACGAGGAATATCGTCGATAAGAATGTGTATTAATCAGCTATATCACCTGGATTGAGGTGCTAATTGGCGCGAGAGGGGATGACGCGCTCCTGCGGGACTTTCTGAACACACATTTCGAGATCATTCCTTTGGACAGAGAAGTGGCAGATGAGACTGTTCGGTTGCGACGGCTATACCGCGTCCGTTTGCCGGATGCCATCATCTGGGCCACTGCACGAGTTCATCAGGCCATACTGGTTACGCGCAACGCTCGGGATTTTCATCCAAACTGGGAAGGGATTCGAGTGCTGTATTCCATTTGACCCAGCAGTCGAGGCTCGCATTGGACATTCCCTTGTGAGCGCGACCTCCTATGATCGCTCCGCGCCTCCTTGAAGCAGATAGGCTGAATTAGGGGTCCGCCGGCCGGAGGCGCTGACGGACTGATCCCCTGGTGCCGGCTGCATGTGGAATGGGGTTTGGATATCATTCGCGGCTAAAGCCGCTCCTACCGGAGAGGATTCGGATTCGACCAAGATGTCAATGATACGGCCGGATTTCCTGCCCTGAGCGCCGTTTGAGGGCGGATAACCTGCAAGCCCCTCCTACCGGAAGCCAGCTGGGGCCAGGCGGGCCCGGAGGGCCCGGATTTGGGCTTCCACGGCCGCCCGAGCCGTCCCGCCCACGGCGGCCCGCCGCTCCACGGCGGCTTCAGGGTCCAGGGCGGCGAAGACATCCGCCTCGAAGGCTGGGTGATGCCAGCGCATCCGCTCCAGGGGAAGGGTACTTAGGGCCTGTCCCTCCCGAAGGGCCTCCTGCACCAGCGCGCTCACCGCCCGATGGGCCTCCCGGAAGGGGATACCCCGGCGCACCAGGTAGTCGGCGAGCTCCGTGGCCAGCATGGCTTCCTCCAGGGCCGCGCGCATGCGTTCCGGCCGCGGCCGCATGGTCGCGATCAGGCCGGGCATCACAGCCAGCACCGCCCGCAGCGTGTCCACCGCATCAAAGACCGGCTCCTTGTCCTCCTGGAGGTCCTTGTTGTAGCCGGAGGGCAGGCCTTTGAGCGCCGCGAGGAAGCCCACTAGATGCCCGAGGAGACGGCCGGCCTTCGCCCGGGCCAGCTCCAGGGCGTCAGGGTTGCGCTTCTGGGGCATCAGGCTGGAGCCGGTGGTGTAGGCGGGATCCAGCTCGATGAACCCGAACTCGGCGCTGGCGAACAGGATGAGGTCCTCGGCCAGGCGGCTGAGATGGACTCCGATCATGGCGGCGATGAAGAGGAACTCGGCGACGAAGTCCCGATCGGAGACCGCGTCCAGGCTGTTGGGGGAGACCTGATGGAAGCCCAGCTCCCAGGCCAGGGCCTCCCGGTCGATGGGGAAGGGCGTGCCGGCGAGGGCGCCGCTGCCCAGGGGGAGAGTAGCCAGGCGAGGGAAGGCCTCCCGCAGTCGCTCCCGGTCCCGCTCGAAGGCCCAGGCGTGGGCCAGGCACCACTGGGCGTAGCGGATGGGCTGGGCCCGCTGCAGATGCGTGTAGCCCGGCATCAGAAGCTCCAGATGCGCTTCCGCTTGTCGGATCAGCGCCTCCTCCAGTGCGCGCAGCCCGCCCTCCAGCGCCAGCCACTCGTCCATCAGGAAAAGCCGAAGGTCCGTCGCTACCTGGTCGTTCCGGCTGCGCCCGGTGTGCAGCTTGCCGGCGGCCGGGCCGATGCGCTCCGTGAGCCGCCGCTCGACCGCTGTGTGGATATCCTCGTCGGTGGGATGGAAGGGGAAGGTCCCGGCGTCCAGCTCCTCCCGGACCCGTTGCAAGCCCTCCTCGATGGCCTGCTGCTCCTCGGGGCTCAGGATCCCGGCCCGGGCCAGGGCCCGGGCCCAGGCGATGGAGCCCCGGATGTCCTGAGGATACAGGCGGCGGTCGAACGGCAGCGAAGCGTTCAGCCGCTCGAAGGCCGGATCCAGCGGTGGGTTCTCCGCGATCCCCCAGAGGCGCATCCTCGCTCCTTTCTAAAAAACACGGATCTTGCGGGCGTGAGGCCCGCCGGTTGCGGAACCCACGCCCCAAGAGGTCGGAGATCGGGCTCCGTGCCGCTCCGAAAACCCGCGGGGCCGGCCTCCCGGCCTGCCCGAGGCCCTAATCCCGCTCTTCGGGAGCGCGGGGCTCCCCGCGCAGCCCGCGGCGGACCAGGCCGTGCACCTTCAGCGGGAGCCCGAACAGCCGAATGAAGCCGGCGGCGTCCTTGTGGTCGTAGGCTCCCACCGCATCGAAAGAGACGATGTCCTCCCGGTAGAGGCTGTAGGGCGAGCGCCGACCCACCACCCACACGTTTCCCTTATACAGTTTGAGGCGGACCTCCCCGGTCACGTTCCGCATCACCACCTTCACGAAGGCGTCCATGGCCTCGCGCAGGGGGCTGAACCACCAGCCGTAGTAGACCAGCTCCGCGTAGCGCAGGGCCAGGGCCTGCTTGAAGTGCATGGTCTCGCGGTCCAGGCACAGGGTCTCCAGGGCCCGCAGGGCCTCCACCAGGATGGTGCCTCCCGGTGTCTCGTAAACGCCACGGGATTTCATCCCCACCAGCCGGTTCTCCACCAGATCCACCCGCCCGATGCCGTGCTTCGCCCCCAGGGCGTTCAGGGCCTCCATCAGGGGCACGAGGCCCATCGGCTGGCCGTTGAGGGCCGCGGGGACTCCCTGCTCGAAAGCTATGGTGAGGGTCTCAGGGGTCTCCGGGGCGCGGGCGGGATCCATGGTCCAGAGGAAGACGTCCTCCTCGGGCTCCCCGTCCGGGTCCTCCAGGGGGCCGCCCTCGTGGGAGACATGCCAGAGGTTCCGATCGCGGCTGTAGCGGCTGGTGCTCCACGCAATGGGCACCCCGTGGGCGTGAGCGTATTCGTAGGCCTCGCGGCGGGAGGTGATGGACCACTCCCGCCATGGGGCGATCACCCGCAGATGGGGCGCCAGGGCCTGGTAGGTCAGCTCGAAGCGGACCTGGTCGTTGCCCTTGCCGGTGGCCCCATGGGCCACCGCGTCCGCCCCCTCCTCCAGGGCGATCTGAACCTGGTGTTTGGCGATCAGGGGGCGGGCCATCGCGGTCCCCAGCAGATATTTGCCTTCGTAGACGGCGCCGGCCTGCACCGTGGGCAGCACATAGTCCCGTAGGAACTCCTCCCGCAGGTCGCGGAGGATCAACTTGGAGGCCCCGCCGGCATAGGCCCGCTCCTCCACCCCGCGCAGCTCCTCCTCCCCCTGGCCGATGTCGGCGCAGAAGGCGATCACCTCGCACCCATACGTCTCCCGCAACCACGGGATGATGGTGGAGGTGTCCAGTCCGCCAGAATACGCCAGCACCACCTTGCGAACCATACGGACCTCCTCGGAATCAAACATAGGGCTCCGGGATCCGGGATTCCTCCCTTGGCCTTCCAGATCAGGCCTCGCCCTCCGGGAAGGCGTAGGCCACCGCGACTTCATCGCAGCGCTCCCGCAACGGGCAGCGCGCGCAGTCCCGCCACACCTTCTCGGGGAAGCGCTCCCGCTCCGTCACCGCGAAGCCCAGGCGCTCGAAGAAGGGGACGGCCCGGGTGAGGGCGAACACGACCTGAGCCCCTGCCGCTCGGGCCCGCTGGATCAACGCTTGAACGACGGCGCCTCCCGCGCCGTTGCCCTGATAATCCTCCGCCACGGCCAGGGAGCGGATCTCCACCAGGGTCGGGCCCATCCAGACCATGGAGCCGCATCCCACGATCCGGCCCTCCGCCTCCGCCACCATCCAATCCGACAAGGTGGCTGCGATCTCTTCGTGGGATCGTGGCAGCAACAACCCCCGCCGGGCGTAGGAGTCCACCAGCGTGAACAGGGCGGGGATGTCCTCCGGTCGGGCCGGTCGGATCCGCACCATCCGATGCCTCCGGTTCAGGTATGGGAAACGTAGGAAGGGAGGGCCGTCCGCATGGCGTCCTCCAGGATCTCTAGGGCTTCATCGATGTGAGTTCGCTCGATGATTAACGGGGGGACCAGGCGCACCACGGTGTCGCCGGCTGTGGCGATCAGCAGGCCCCGCTCCAGGGCGGCAGCGACCACGGCGCGGGCGTCCCCCTCGATCTCGATCCCCACCAGCAGGCCCCGACCCCGGATCTCCCTCACGCCGGGGAGCGCCAGCGCCTGCAGACGCGCCCTCAGGCACTCCCCCATCTCCCGCACGCGGGCCAGGAAGGCAGGGTCGCGGAGGCGCTGGAACACGTGGAGGGCCACCGCGGTCACGAGGGGGCCGCCGGCGAAAGTGCTGCCGTGGTCTCCGGGCTGGAGGGCTGTGGCCACTGCCTCCCGCATCAGGACGGCCCCGATGGGCAGCCCGTTGGCCAAGGGCTTGGCGACCGTCAGCAGATCCGGCTCCACCCCATACGCCTCGTAGGCCCACAAGGTCCCGGTGCGTCCCAGGCCGCACTGGACCTCGTCGAAGATGAGCAGCGCGCCGACCTCATCGCAGCGCGCCCGCAGGGCCTGAAGGAACTCCGGGGTGGCCACGTTCACCCCGCCCTCTCCCTGGATCGGCTCTACGATCACCGCGCACGTTGCCTCCGTGATGGCCGCCCGGGCGGCCTCCACGTCGTTGAAGGAGACGAAGGTTACCCCGGGGACCAGGGGGGCGAAGGGCTCGCGATAGGCGGGCTTCTCGGTCACAGAGAGGGCGCCCATCGTGCGGCCGTGGAAGCTGTGGGTGAAGGTGACGAAGCCGGTCTTGTGGGGGCCGAAACGGACCCGAGCGAACTTGCGGGCGAACTTCAGGGCCGCCTCGGCGGCCTCAGCCCCGGAGTTGCAGAAGAAGACGCGGTCGGCGAAGCTGTGGGCGACCAGGGCCTCCGCCAGGCGCAGGTGGGGCTCGGTGTGATACAGGTTGCTCAGGTGGACCAGCCGCCGGGCTTGCTCGGCGACCACCTGGGCGACCCCGGGATCGGCGTGGCCCAGGGCGCAGACGGCGATGCCGGCCACAAAGTCCAGATAACGCCGGCCGTTCACATCGTAAACGTACATCCCCTCGCCATGGGTGAAGAGTATCGGGGGGCGCCGGTAGGTGGGCGCCAGCACCTGTTCCGCCAGGGCGATCAGGGCCTCTGCGTCCATCGCTACGCCTCCGCGAGGATCTCGGTGCCGCCGGCCTCCAGGCCGCTCAGGTTCGTGATGCGAACGCGTCGGACGCCGGCGGAAAGGGCTTCTAGGGCCGAGCGCACTTTCGGGACCATGCCATTGCGAATGACGCCGGCGGCGATCAGCGCCTCCGCCTCCCGGGCGCGGAGGGAGGGGCGGACGGCCTCCTCGGCTTGCACCCCCGGGACGTCCGTCAGGAAGACCAGCTCCTCGGCGGGGAGGGCGGCGGCGATGGCCGCTGCCATCTGGTCCGCGTTGACGTTGTAGAGGCCGCCGGGCCCTAGGCCGATGGGCGCGATCACCGGCAGCAGCCCCTCCGCCAGCCAGCCCCGGAGGCGCTCCGCATCCACCGCCGATGGTTTCCCCACCCATCCCAGCTCCGGCACGGGCTCCACCCGCACCAGGGCCAGGTCGGCCCCACACAGGCCCAAGGCAGGGAGACCGGCCTGGGCCAGGGCTGCCACCAGGGACTTGTTGGTCAGCCCCGCCAGGGTCATCACTGCCAGCGCCCGGGTCTCGTCGTCGGTCACCCGCAGCCCGGCCACGTAGCGCGGGGTGAGCCCCACCCGTTGCTGCCAGGCGCTCACCGCCTTCCCCCCGCCGTGGACCAGGAGGGGCAGCGGCCGCATCCGGCGCAGGGCGGCGATCAGGCCCTCCAGGAAAGCGGGCTGATCCAGCTCGTGGCCGCCGATCTTGATCACCCGCATCGCCTCTTCTCTCCTACCACTGCGCAAGCTCACAGAAGGCCCGCCGTCTCCTCGATCCCGAACATCACGTTGAAGTTCTGCACCGCCTGCCCGGCGGCGCCCTTGATCAGGTTGTCGATGGAAGACGTCACGATCACCATGCCGGCCTCCGGCACGCCGGTCACGGAGAGCACGCAGAAATTCGTCCCCACGCTGTGGCGGAGCGTGGCCAGCGTCCCCCGGGGCAACACCTTCACGAAGGGCTCTCGCCCATACACTTCCGTGAGCAGCTCGTGGACCATCGCCTCGGTCCATCCGGGGGCGAGGGGGACATAGATCGTGGCCAGGATGCCCCGGGACACCGGGAGCAGCTGAGGGGAGAACACCAAGGGGCCGAGGGCGCTGTAGATCGCGTGCAGCATCTGTTCCATCTCCGGCAGATGGCGGTGGGCCCGGCCGATGCTGTAGGGGCTCAGGTTCTCATCTACCTCCACGAAATGGGTGGGCAGGGAGGGCTTGCGGCCGGCCCCAGAGACCCCGGACTTCGCGTCCACCACGATGGGCTCGGGCCCTATGGCCCCGGCCTGAGCCAGGGGGAGCAGGGCCAGGAGGGTGGCAGTGGGGTAGCAGCCGGGGTTGGCGATCAGCGCCGCCTCGCGGATGGCCGCCCGGTTCCACTCCGTCAGGCCGTAGACCGCCTCGGGCAACAGCTCGGGAGCGGGATGTTCCTCCTTATACCATCGGGCGTACGTCGCGGGGTCCTTGAGGCGGAAGTCGGCGGAGAGGTCGATCACGCGCACGCCTGCAGCGCGGGCCTGGCGGGCCACCGAAGCGGAGACGCCGTGGGGGAGCGCCAGGAACACCGCGTCCACCTGATCCAGAGGGGCTTCCGCGAAGCTCATCACCGGGAAGTCCTCTATGGTGGGAAAGAGTTGGGAGAGGACGCTGCCCGCGCCGCTCTCCGAGGCGGCGAAGGCGATCTCCACCGCCGGGTGTCGCCGCAACAGGCGGAACACCTCGAACCCGGCGTAGCCGGTCACCCCGTAGACTCCCACACGCCACATCCCTGGGCCTCCCGATCCAGAGCGCCGGGGGAAACAAAAACCCCCCGGACATCGAGTTCGGGGGGTTGGGATGATCCTTTGGGAATTCGATCAACGGCGAATGGGCCGCCTCCCCACACCGGACCCGATGCCCGGCAGGGTCTTCGGACGACGGATGCGTGGGAAGCGGATGAAGGCCGCGTGCATAGGGATTCGGAATCCTGTCTCATGGATTTGGCACAATCATAATCAGGTTCTGGGGATCTGTCAAATCTGAGGTTCAGATGAGTTGGGATAGGGGGAAGAGGAGGGCCTGGAGGGCGGCCCGCGCCGCCCCAAGGACCTGTCGCGCCCGCTGCGAAACCGACCCCCCGGCTTCCGCCGCACCCATTTCCCCTTCCGCCAAGGCCCATTCGGACCCTCCCCCGCCTCCGGCGACGCCCCACATGGCTCCCCGACCCATCACCCAATGGCATAGACCCGCCATAGCCACGCCACCCTCTTCTCCAGTGCTCCGAAGACTTGTTCCTCTAGCGCCCCATCCCGACGGGCCCTTCACATCCCGAAAGGTCTCCTCGATCTTCATCCGCCGGAGATCGATCCGCAGGGCTTCTTCCGGCTCCGAGGGCTCATCATCCACAAGGGCTCGCCGCATTCCCGCTGCCAGAGGCCGATGCGGCGCGCCCGCACCGGCCTTTTATCCCATATTTCCTGATCGATGACCTTCCGACCTCGGCCGACATCCAGGGCCACTTCCTGCCCTTCCGCATCCCCGAACGGAGGCGGGGGACTCCTCCGATTCCGGCGAAGGACCAACGAAAGGCCCGCGGCCGCGAGATCCGGCAGAAGCGCTCAGTCACGGAACTCCCGGTCCTGCCCCAGCAGCCGCTCCCTCAGAAACGTCTTCCACGCCCGCCGAGGGTTCATGTTTCGAGCATCTGCCCTCGCCGCGATGGTCCGGGAAGAATCACGGATGAGCTCCCACGGGATCGCTTGCCTTCGATGGGGGATGGCCCGCCGCGAAAGCCCGAAGCCTCGGGTCCAGCTATCCTGGAGCACTCCCACGTAAGGCGTCCGGCGAACCGCGATGGCGCTCGATCTCCGGCCCGTCTCTTAGGACCAGGGGGCCTGTTCCGAAAAGCGGCGCGCCCGCGCCGGACGCCGATCCCCTAGCGCAAAGGGCATGGGATACGCGGCACAAGCAAGGCGATGACCTCGTACCTGACCCGCTGCGGGCAGGTGACAGGCCTCGACGTCGCCCACGAGGCTGTCCGTTTCTCCCGTCCGCGGAGAGCAACGCGACGGGTCCAGGCCTCCGTGATGGAAATCCCCTTTGCTGACCGCAGTTTCGATCTGGTCGTCAGTTGGGATGTGCCCTGCGTGAGGGGCGTCCCAGATGATGTCCACGCGCTGCGGGAGATCCGTCGGGTCCTCGTCCCCGGAGGACGGTTCTTGCCCTGTCGGCCGGCCTACAACGGGCTGCGCGGGCATCACGACGTCGCCGTGCACATCTGCCATCGGTATACCAAAAAGGACATCGTCCGGCGATTCCGGGAGGCGGGCCTTCAGGTGGAACATCTGTCGTATGCCAACGCCTTGCTCTTTCCCCTGGCCCTGCTCAAGCGGACGGCAGAGAAGATATGGCCCTCCGGGGAGATTCGTTCCGACCTGACACTCGGGCTTGGCCCTCTCGACGGCCGGTTCGGGAGGATTCTGGCGGCGGAGGCGCCTTTCGTGGCCGGGCGGGGATGGCCCTTTGGGCTGAGCCGGATTGCGGTTGGACGCACGTTGCGCTGAGGTGAAGCGTATGGCCAAGCGAGTTCCGGTGTCAGCGCCGTTTTCCCTGCCTTCAACGACGGGGGCGCCATCCCCAGCAAGGTCCTCACCGCGCGGATCGCCCCGGCCAAGCCCGAGAAAAGGGGGACCCAACCCGTGGGAAACAAGGGGAACGAAGCGAGGGGATTTGACCAAAGGGTGAAGGAGCCCATAAAATAAAGCCCAAAGGGAACGCCCGCACGAGGAGCACGCATATGCCCCGCGACCATCTCCGCCTGGCGGTGGATGCCCTGATCGACGTCTGGAAGGAGCTGGGCCCTCTGGTAGGAATCTCCCTGTTCCCCGGAGCCGCTCTCATCCCCCACGCCCTGGGCGCCCTCGAGATCCTCCGCAACCCCCCGCCCGCCCGCCGCCTGGAGAGCCTCCTCGAGCAGGCAGAACGGGATTTCCTCCAGCAGGCCCCCGTGCACGGCCTGGACCCCGTGGCCCAGTGGGTGGCCTCCCTCCCCCTGCACAACCTGCAGACCTTCCGCCGGGCCCTCCAGGCCCTCCGGGATCACTGGGACGAGCAGGCCCTCCGGGATCGGCTGGCCCAGGAGCTCGCCCACATCCCCGGCCTGCACGAGGGCGAGCGGGCCCGCGCCCTGGCCCTCTACCTGGACTGCCTGCGCGCCCGCCTGCTCGCCGACCCGGAGTTCCGCGAGGCGGTCCTCGCCCTGAACGCGCTGCGGACTGAAAGGGAAATGCGCCGCCTCTGAGAGGCCCAGGATGCCCTCTATCGGACCCTCAACCGCCTCCTGGGCCTGCCGGAAGACCTGGTCGCCTGGCCGGTGCAGGCCCTCTCGGAGATCCCCGAGCTGCGGGCCGACCTCCTGCTCCCCCGCTACCGCCTGATCCCCTACACCGGGCGAGCGTTCCGGGAAACGCTGGGGGACCTCCTCGCCTGGGCCCGGGGGCTCCGGGCGGCGAAACCCCCGGTGGGGCTGCGCATCTACATCGGCCCGGGCGGCGCCGGCAAGACCCGCCTGCTGATCGAGGCCGGCGAGGCCCTGCGCGCGGAGGGCTGGTGGGTCGGCTTCCTGCGGGCCGGGCGGCTCAAGAAGGAGAACGCCCACTTCCTGAGCGCCGACGCCCGCCCCACCCTGCTCATCGTGGACTACATCGCCCACCGGGCCGAGGAGGCGCGGACCCTGCTGCGCGAGGCCGCCCGCGCCCAGGAGGAGCGGGCCGCCCCCCTGGCGCTTGTGCTGCTGGAGCGCGCCTTCCCGGACTGGCTGAAAGAGGACCTGCGGGACTACGCCGACCCTGAATACGTGGGCTGGCCGGCCTTCCTGAGCCTGCCCACCGTGGAAAGCACGCCCCGGCCGCTGCCGGCCCTGGACCCGGAGGACCGTCGGGAGCTCTTCCGGATGGCCCGGGAGCGGTTCGCGGCGCTTCTCGGCGCCGACGGCCGTGCTCTCCCCGACTATGCCGAGCTGCCGGAGGCGCCTCTTCACGCGCTGCTGCTGACCCTGCTGGCGGCGGCGGGGGAGCGGGTGGACCGCCCTGCGGATCCCGAGCGGGTGTTGGAGTGCGCGTGGAGCCGGGAGCGGGCGGCCTGGGAGCGGCATCTCGTGCCGCTGCTCCAGGGCCAGCCGGAGATGCGGCGGCGCCGTGTCCTGGAGGTCGTGGAAGACCTGAGCGTCCTGGCCGCCCTGGGGCGGGCCTTCCCGAGCGCTGAGGGCGTGGTGGCTTTCCTGCGGGCCCACTTCCGGGACATCCCGGGCGTGGGCTGGGAGGAGCTGACCGAGCTGCTTCCGGCGCTGTTCCCGCGGGCGGAGGGGGGCTGGATCCCGCCCGTGGCGCCGGATCCGCTGGCGGACTTTGTGCTGATGCGGCGGCTGGGGGAGCGGCCGGAGCTGGTCTCTCTGGCCCTGCCTGCGCCGGAGGAGGCCGAGATGGGGGCAAAGGAGGCCGTCGATGCGGCGCGGCGGGCGCTGGAGGCGCTGGCCCGGCTGTGGGAGCGGGGGAGGGGGGAGGCGGAGCGGGAGCGGGTGGAGGGCTGGATGGGGGCGGCGGCGGGGCGGCTGGCGGGGTGGCCGTGGGCGGCGTGGCGGGCGTTGGCGGATGGCCTGCCCGCGCCCAACCGCACCCTCGCCCTGCGGCCCTTTCTGGCGGCGTTCTACCGGGCCCGTGGGGAGCGGACGCCGCCGGAAGCTGCGGAGGAGCGGGCGGAGGTTCTGCACATGCTGGGCCTCGCCCTCTCCAAGCTAGGCCAGCGGGAGGAGGCCCTCAAGTCTACCGAGGAGGCGGTGGACATCTACCGCCGGCTGGCCCAGCAACACCCGCAGGCCTTCCTCCTATACCTGGCCGGCAGCCTCAACAACCTGGGTGCGGAGCTTTCCGCGCTAGGCCGGCGGGAGGAGGCTCTGCAGGCTACCCAGGAGGCGGTGGACATCTACCGCCAGTTGGCCCAGCAACACCCCCAGGCCTTCCTCCCATACCTGGCCCGCAGCCTCCACAACCTGGGTAATTGCCTCTCCGCGCTGGGCCGGCGGGAGGAGGCCCTGCAGGCCACCGAGGAAGCGGTGGACATCTTCCGCCAGCTGGCCCAGCAACATCCCCAGGCCTTCCTCCCCGACCTGGCCACCAGCCTCGACAACCTGGGCGCGGGGCTCTTCGAGCTAGGCCGGCGGGAGAAGGCCCTCGAAGCCACCCAGGAGGCGGTGGACATCTTCCTCCGGCTGGCCCAGCAACACCCCCAGGCCTTCCTCCCCGACCTGGCCAGCAGCCTTAACAACCTCGGCGATCGGCTTTCCGAAATGGGAGAGCAGGAGAGCGCCCGAGCAGCCTATGAGGAAGCCGTGTGCATCCTGTTGCCGTTCTTCCGGGATCTCCCGGCGGCGTTCACGGATCGCATACGATCCATGCTGCGCGACTATATGGCCGCCTGCGGGCGGGCGAAGCGGGAGCCGGATTGGGAGCTGGTGAAGGCGGCGCTCCGGGCCGGCCTCTCCCTCGCCCTCGATCCCGATGTGGTGCGAATGGCGCCGTTCTTGTGGGCGGTGGCCGCTGGGGCGCGGGGCGCGGCGGGGCCGAAGGAGGTCCAAGTGGTGAAGGAAGCCCTGGCGACGATGCGCCGGAATCCGGATTGGCGGGCGCTGGCGGAGGCGCTGGGGCGGCTGCTCGCCGGGGAGCGGGACCCCCAGGGCCTGCGCCAGGGGCTGGCCCTGGATGCCCTGGACGAGCAGGCCCTCTGGCTGGCGGAGCGGGCGGTGACGGATAGGGAGATGTGGGCGCTTCTCGAGAGGCTCGCGGAGGAGGCGCTAGGCACCGAATGAAAGGGGCCTTGGGCGTCGAATGAATTCGACCTCGGGAGGCCTTCGGCCGGCGGTCGGCCTGCGCCGACCGGAAAATGCTTCTTGCGTCGGCGGAGGCTGACGCCCGGCGCGCAGCGCCTACAAAGGCCGATTTCGATCGGCGAGAGGCCTTCGGCCAGCGGTCAACCAGAACGAACGGGCGGCCCAGAGGGCCTGGCCGATCTTGGCTGCCAAAGCCGCCTGGGTTTCGTCGTCGAGCAGATCTTGCATCCAGGTGCGCATCGGGATCGCCTCCGGGGGTAGGGTTTCTATCCGTGTTCGTTCTACTCGGTGAGGAGGTCCCCCTCCCCCTGTCCCAACTCGCGTCCGAACCTCAGCCCGTCTCCTTGACGCCCCTACCCAGGCCTTATACAATCCCTCCGGCGAGGATATGGGCGCCGGTGGGGGGATGCCTTCTCATCCACTGGTGGTGATTCGTCCCAGCGACCCGACGGCGTTCCCCCACGGCACAGGCGATCCGATTGAATCTCAACCCGAGGCCTGGGATGTCCGACACAGAACATCGAGGGCCGGAAGCCCTAAACGCGGAGTCGATTTCCCTCTCTATGGTCCGGGTGAGATCTCTGATCGCCCACACGACCACATGCCAGGAGGCGGCCATCTCCCACCTAACGGCGAACCAAGTCCACGCCCAGCGCGCGGCCTTCGGGACGGCGCGGGACGCGCGGATGGAATTTCCGGAAGGCGCGGTCGGGCGGGTGCTCGCCTGCACCCTCCAGACGCGCAGCGGGCAGGCCGGGTGGACCTTTGCCCGCTCGGTGGAGGGAACGCCTGCTGGCCCGCAGGCTTCATGGATCGGCCTGCTCCTCGGCATCCTTCTGGGCACGCTCCCGGGCGGGGCCCTGAGCCGCCCGACCCGTCCAGCGAAATCCGGGGTCGGGGGATGAGGGACGGCCCCCAAAGATCCGCAGGCCCCTCCAATCCCTTTTGAGGTGAGCGGCGATGGCAGAGCTGGTGTTGAACGCGAAACCCCGAAGGGTGATCGGGAAAGCCGTGAAGGCCCTCCGCCGCCAGGGATGGATCCCGGCGGTGCTTTACGGGCGCCACATCCCGTCCCTTCCGATCCAGGTCGAAAGCCGGGAGCTTTTGCGGGTTCTCTCCCAGGCCCGGGGCGGCGCCCGGTTGATCGCCCTCCAAGTGGACGGCGAGACCCACCTGGTGCTGATCCGGGAGGTGCAGCGCGAGCCCATCCGCCGGGAGATCCTCCACGTCGATTTCCAGGCCGTCGAGATGACGGAGAAGATCCGGGTGGAAGTCCCGGTGATCTTCACAGGCGCCTCCCCCGCGGCGGAGCGGGGCGAGGGCGTCCTGGTGCACGGCCTGACCCGCGTGGAGATCGAATGCCTCCCCCAAGACCTCATCGAGGCCATCACCACGGACCTGAGCGTCCTGGATCGGGTGGATGCGGCGATTTACGTGCGGGACCTCCGGGCGCCTCCAGGGGTGACTATCGTCAGCGACCCGGACGAGCTAATCGCCCTGGTGACTGCGCCCACTGTTGAGGCCATCGAGGAAATGCCGCTACCGGCAGAAGTCCCCGAAGTGGAGGTCATCGGGCGCGGGAAGAAGGCCGAGGAAGAAGAAGAGGAAGAGTAACTGCTCCCTCGCCATCCCCATCGATGGCGCGGCGGGTCTCCCGAGCGGCCTGCCGCGCCCTTGCTCGGGCCCTGGCCGTCCACGAATCCAGACACCAATCCGCGAACGTAGCGGTTGGCCCACATCTGGAGGGCTCGCCGGGGCAGGAGCGCGGGGAGGTCGGCATCGCCCCTTGCCGATGGATGACCCTGGGCGCCGGTTGAAATCGGCCTTCGCCGACGCGGAGGATGTTTTTCGATCGAAGTGGCTGACCGTCGGCTGAGGGACTTCCTATGGTCGGATTCATTCGACGCACAGGCCGACCGCGGGCCGAAGGCCTTCCTCGGTCGAATGCCTTGGAGCCGCAAGGCCTCTCCAGGCCGAACTCATTCGGCACGCCCGGTGTAGAGGATCCGATACACGGCCAGGTGCTCTACGACCCGCTCCAGATATCGACGGGTCTCCCCCAGCGTGATCCGCTCGTAGAACAGATCGGGATCCCCCCGCGCCGCCGCCCACCAGCGCGATGCGTTCCCTGGACCCCCGTTGTAGGCGGCCATGGCCACCCACAGGTTCCCCCCAAAGCGATCCCGCTGCTGGGCCAGATAATAGGAGCCAAAGGTGATGCTCACCCCTGGGCGGTGCAGCCAGGACTCCCGATACGGCTGGCCTAGGGCCTCGGCGATGGCCCGCGCCGTGGGCGGGATGATCTGCATCAGCCCGCGGGCCCGGGCCGAGGAGACCGCGTAGGGATCGAATAGGCTCTCCTGGCGCATCACCGCATACAGCAGGAGCGGCGACAGTTGCCGCCGCTGGGCCTCCTCCCGCACCTGCTCCCCATACGGCGTGGGATAGGCCAGCCGGGCCAGGAAAGGCGGCGCCTCCCGAGGGTCCACCCGAAGGCGGGCGAGCAGCCGGGCAGCCGCCTGGACGGCCAGGGCATCCGCGCCCTGCTCCCGGAGGGCCAGGGCCAGGGCATACAGCGCGAGGGGATCCTCCGTGCGCTGTCGCAAGGCCGTCCAGAGCCCACGCGCCTCCTCCACCCAGCCCATCTGCCAGGCCTCCGCGCCGGCCTGCCAGAGGGGATCCTCCCACAGCGCGGACGGCGAGAGGGGGAGCGTCCCGGTGATCCCCAAGCGGGCCCGCAGCCAGGCCTCAGCCTCCGCCCGGCCCGCCTCTGGATCCGGCAGGGGGAGGGTTTCGGGCAGGTCGGTGAGGTCCTCGCCCTGCAGGAGCATGCGGGCCCGCTCCCCGAGGAAGCGCCCGGAGGCCTGGGCGGCGACGGCCTGCCACTCCGCCTCGGCCCGCGCGCGATCTCCGCGGGCCAAGGCCACCTTCCCTAGCCAGAAGCGGGCGACCAAGGCCTCCGGCGCCTCCGGATACCGGGTGCGCAACGCCTCCCATGCGGCCGCCGCCGCACCGAGATCCCCGCGGCCGTAGGCCAGCACTCCCCGCCGATGCCAGGCCTCCGGCGCGCGGGCGTCCGTTGGAAAGCGCTCCGTGAGGACGCGGTAGAACTCCTCTGCTGCAGTCTCCGCCCCGTTCCGCTCCAGGAGGCGGGCGGCCTCATAGAGCAGACGGGGGGCGAAGGGATGCGTCGGGAAGCGGGTGAGGAACCGTCGCCACAGGGCCACGGCGGACTCCACCGCCCCGCTCCGGATCCACAGCCGCCCCTTCTCCAGCCACCCTTCCCCCCAGCGGGAAGCCTCCGGGTGATCGCGGATCAGGGCGTCGAGATGGGCGTGGGCGGCCTGGAGGTTCCCCAGGTCCCGATAGCAGAGGGCCACCTCGTAGTGGATGTCCCCGTGGTCTGGGTGGGCAGCGATCCAGCGCTCAAAGGCTTGGACGGCCGGGAGGCACCGCCCGGCGGCGGCGTTGATGCGGCCCCGCAGATCATCCGGCACCGGGATCCCGGCCTCCACCAGGCGGACCAGGGCGTTGTGGGCGGCGAGGGTGTCCGGGGCCTCCCGGATCAGCCGCTGGAGCCGGGCGTAGCCTTCCGCGGTTTGGCCCGCGATGAGAAGGACCCGGGCTGCCCGCCATTCGATATACGCGCGGTAGGCGCGGTTCTGTGCGAAAGCCAGGATGGCCTCATACTGTTCAAGGGCGGCGGGGTAGGCCTGGAGGGCCTCCAGGGTCTCCGCCAACCGCTCCCGGAGGGCGGCCTCCTGACGGGGGTCCCGAGCCATGGGAAGGGCAGCCCGGAGCTCCGCTGCAGCGGCCTCCAGCCGGCCAGCCTCCTGCAGGGCGAGCGCCCGTCGCATCCGGAGCTCTACTGTCAGGGCAGAGCCCAGGGCGAGGGCGCTGCGGTAGGCCTCAGCAGCTCCGGCCGGATCCCCGGCTGCCCGCCGGGCGTCCCCCAGGAGCGTCCAGGCCCCCCGAGCCCACTCCGGTGGCAGTTGCTCCACAGGGGCCCGGGCGAGGACCCGGGCGGCCTCCGCGGGCCTCTCGGCGGCCAGCAATGCCCGTCCCCATCCGACCCACGCTTCGCCTGCGACCTCCGGAGGCAAGGGACCCCGCAGCCCCGCTGCGTAGGCCGCGGCGGCCTCCTCAAACGCCCCCACCCGCATGGCCCCGCGCGCCCGCTCCAACCATTCCTCGGGGACAGGGGTGGGGGGTGGCGTCGGCGAGGGGATGGGCGACGGGGTCGCGGGAACGGTAGGGGAAGGAGGCGGCGTCAACGTCCAGGAGGAAGAGGGAGAAGAAGGGGAAGATGGCCGCGGCCATCTCGCGAAGAAAGCCGCCAGCCCGAACAACACTGCGCCCATCACCACCCAGCGCCACCATCCTCGGAAGGATCCGTGCCTGCGCATCCGACGCGTCTCTTCCGTAAGTGCTCCCGGACGCGGCGCCCCTCTCCCGCCGCAGCCGTCTGGGTCGGAATTCAGTCTATCCGTTCTCCACCGAAACCTCAATCCCGCCAGGAGGGATAGGCGTCCCCAGCACGGTCCGGTTTATAATTAGGGTTACAAGTTGCACCGTTGACTGGACGCTCTTCCTGCGTGATCATCCGGGCATGCCCGTAAGCGGCAGACGGCCGTCAGGATGCCCCGCGGGAAGGGTAAAAATTCTCGCTTTCCCGGCGGCGCGCGCCGCTGGAGCAGGTCAGTGGGCGACCGCCGTCGCCCGTCCTTTGACTGACTTTGGGCGAAACGCCTGAAGTCACGACAGGAACGCGCAGCCAAGGGCCTGAGCTCTGTGGCGGATCGGCGAAGGGATCGATGGAGCCTTCCGGGAGGGAAGCAGAGATCCAGTTTGCTTGGCGCTCGGTTCAGGGCCCCCACGTGGTCGCCCGGTTCCGGGTGGCCGTAGAGGGGGAGGATCCGGCGATGCGGCGGGTCCTTTGCCGCCTGATGGTCCTGATGGAGGTGCAGACCCCTCCGGGCGTGGAGGACCCCTTGCTTCATCCCGAAGGCCTCCGAACGCTGGAAGGGAAGCGCGTGAAGGTCCCCGAGGAAGCCCTCCATGGCCTCATCCTCCCCCTCAAACGCGAGACCCTGACCGGGGGCCTTCGGATCCCCTATTTCTTCGATTGAGGAAAGCGGCCCCACGAGCGCAGAACACTCCTTCAGGAGGTCAGGATGCCCGCGAAGAAGAGCACGCGCAAAACGGCCCGGAAGACAGCAGCGAAGAAGGCGGCCCGCAGAACGACCCGTAAGGCGCCCGCGCGCGCGGTCTCCCCGCGCCGCCAGGCGGCCCCGGCAGCGGCGGCCCCGGCCCAGCCTTTCAAGATCACCTACGCCACCCTCGCCGTCCCCAGCGAGGAGCTCCACATCCGCTATGAGGTTGCCCTGGGGAAGGTCCGGGAGGGCCTGGGCGGGACTCTTCCCATGGTCATCGGCGGGCAGCCCCGCTACGCCGAGCGCACCTTCGAGGATCGCTCGCCCATCCACACCGACTGGCTGCTGGGGATTTTCCAGCGGGGGACCCCTTCGGACGTGGCGGACGCGGTGGCTGCGGCAAAGGCGGCCTTCCCGGCCTGGAGCCGCACGCCCTGGATGGAGCGGGTGAAAATCCTGCGCCGGGCGGCAGACCTCATCAGCGAGCGGGCCTTTGAGATCGCCGCGCTGATGAGCTTGGAGGTGGGCAAGAACCGCCTGGAAGCCCTGGGGGACGTAGAGGAGACCGCGGATCTCATCCGCTACTACTGCGACCAGATGGAGGCCTACAACGGGTATGTCGTGCCCATGAAGCAGGAATCCCCCAAGCACCACAACCGCAGCGTCCTGAAGCCCTACGGGGTGTGGGCGGTGATCTCCCCCTTCAACTTCCCCTTGGCCCTGGCCGGCGGCCCGGCTGGGGCGGCCCTGCTGGCGGGCAACACGGTGGTGTTCAAGCCGGCGTCGGACACCCCCTACGTGGGCTATAAGCTCTATGAGATCTTCCGCGAGGCCGGGGTGCCCGAGGGGGCTTTCAACTACATCACCGGGGGCGGGAGCGAGGTCGGCGACCCTCTGGTCTTGCACCCGGACGTGGCCGGGATCACTTTCACCGGCAGCTATGAGGTGGGGATGTCCATCTACCGCAAGGTGGCGGCCTCCACCCGGCATCCCAAACCCATCATCCTGGAGATGGGAGGCAAGAACCCCGCGATCATCAGCCGCCATGCCGATCTGGACCGGGCGGCCCTGGGCTGCATGCGCTCGGCCTTCGGCCTCCAGGGCCAGAAGTGCTCAGCGGCCTCGCGGATCTATGTGGAGCGCCCGGTGCGGGACGCCTTCTTGGAGAAGTTCCTGGACCTCACCAGCAAGATCCGCATCGGCGACCCAACCCAACGGGACGTGTTCCTGGGGCCGGTGATCAACCGGACCGCCTACGAGAAGTTCCAGCGCTATATAGAGATCCTCCGACGCGACGGCGTGGTGCTCTTCGGGGGCAACGTCCTGACCGACGGGGAGTTCGCCAAGGGCTACTTCGTGGAGCCCACGGTGGTCGATGGCCTCCCGCCGGATCACCCGCTGCTTCAGGAGGAGATGTTCCTGCCCATTACCTGCATTGTGACCGTGGACTCCCTAAAGGAGGCCATGCGCTACGCCAACGCGGCGGACTACGGTCTGACCGCCGGCTTCTACAGCAACGACCCAGAGGAGATCCAGTGGTTCTTCGATCACATCGAGGCCGGCGTGACCTACGTCAACCGGGCGGCGGGGGCGACCACGGGGGCCTGGCCCGGCTACCAGCCCTTCGGGGGCTGGAAGGCCAGCGGCTCCACCGGCCGGGGCTCCGGCGGGCCCTATTACCTGATCCAGTATCTGCGGGAGCAGAGCCAGACGGTGATCGACTGACCGGCCCCGGCGGCCGGAACTTCCTACTAGAACGCGGCCTGCGATGCTGAGCGGCGTGATCTTTGAGAGCGGCGGATGCCGGTTGCTCGGGCGGTTCTACCGGGCGGATGGGGAGGGACCCCACCCCACGCTGGTGATGGCCCACGGCATCGCTGGCGTGGAGCTCAACCTGGACCTAGCCGATGCCCTGCGGGATGCGGGGTGGAACGTGCTGGTCTTCCACTATCGGGGATGTTGGGGAAGCGAAGGCTTCTACCGCCTCACCACCCTGGCGGAGGATATCCGGGCCGCCGTCGACTGGGCCCTGGCCCAGCCAGCGGTGGACCTCCATCGCCTGGTTCTGCTCGGCTACAGCATCGGGGGATGGGCTGCAGTGCTCGCCGCGGCCCAGGACCCCCGTCCCTTCGCGCTGATCACGCTCTCCACAGTGAGCGACCTGCGCGCCTGGGCGCCGGATGAGGCGATGCTCGCCGACTGGGTCCGCTTCATGAAAGGGATGACGGTGGAGCGCCTGCGGGAGGACCTGCAGGCATGCGCGGAAGGGCTTCAGCCGGTGGAGGTGGTCGATCGGCTCTCCCCGCGGCCGCTCCTCATCGTCCACGGGACCGCGGACCCGGTGGTGCATCACCGCCAGAGCCTGGCCCTCCATCACCGGGCCGGGCTGAACACCGACCTGGCTCTCATCGATGGGGGAGACCACCGCTATACCGGCCGGCGCCGGGCAATGATCCAGCGCATTCAGCGATGGCTCGAACAGATCCGCTCGACCTGATCATCCAAATCAACTTCGTCATCGTCGCCGCGCTGCTCATCGCCGCCTTCTCCCTGCTGGTCTACCTGCTCGCCTATTACTTCCAGAGCCGGAGCGCCCGGGGGGCGGCGTGGCTGCTGGCCTCGGTCTCCATCGTCTACCTGGGCGACCTGGTCCTCTTCTTCGTGGCCGATCCCCGGTCCGCGGAGCCGTGGCTCCGGCTGCAATGGCTGGGCATCGCCATCGCCCCGGCGGCCTATGCTCACCTGACGGATGCCCTGCTGGAGCGCACCGGCTCTTTCTCCCCATGGCGTCGCTGGGCGGTCCGGGCGGCCTACGCCCTGGCCTTCTTCTGGTTCCTGCTCGCCCAGTCGAGCGATCTCCTGGTCCACGATGGGACTGGAGATGGACAGGCCTTTCGTCTGTGGGCGGGTCCCCTCTTCCCCCTCTTTCTGATCTACTTCATCGGAGGGGTGGGATGGGGAGTGATGAATGTCTGGCGGGTTCGCCAGCGCACGCTGATCTCCACCCACCGGCGGCGGATGACCTACTTGGCCCTCACGATGACCGCCCCCGCCGTCGGGGTCTTCCCTTACTTGCTTCTGGCGGGGCGGACCCTTCCGGTGTTCCCCCTGGTCTTCTGGGGGATGGTGGGGATCAGCAACCTGATCATCGGGACGATGCTGTTCGGCATGGTCTACGCCGTCGCCTATGTGGATGTGCTGGTGCCGGACCGGGTGGTCAAGCAGCGCTGGATCACCTACCTGCTGCGCGGGCCGGTCTTGGCCACCCTGGTGGCCCTGGTGATGTTTGGGGTCAGCCGGCTGAGCGACGCCCTGGGGCTGCCCCTGGCGCTTATTCTCCCCCTGGCCGCCGTGGGCACCATTGTGAGCTACGAGCTGATCAGCGACGGGATCCGTCCCCTTTTCGAGTGGCTGTTCCTGCGGCGGGACGTCTCGGAGCTGGCGCGGATGCGCCGGCTGAGCGAGGCGATGATCACCGCCCGGGATCTGCGGCAGTTCCTGGAGGGGATCCTCGCTCTGATCTGTGAGAACCTCCGCTCGCCCACCGGGTTCGTGGTGCGGCGCACTCCCGAGGGAGTCGAGCCGATGGCGGCCTTTGGCGCCATTGAACACGCCTCGATCGACGCCACCCTCACCGGTGTGGGGCCTTCTTACAACGGACCGATACGGACGGACGGCTTCTGGGTGTGGCCGTTGCGGAGCCGGGCAGAAGGGGTCCTCCTGGGGGCCATCGCCGTGGCCGCACCACCCGCCGAGGTCTCCCCGGAGGTCCTCCACGAAGTCCTCCCCGTCTGGATCGCCCGGGCCGCTACCGCCCTGGAGGACCGGCTGATCCAGGAACGGGCCCTACAGGCTCTGGAGCAGGTGGCTGAGGAGGCCCGCCGCCTGCGGTGGGCGGAGCAGGGGCCCTCTGCCCCCTCCCTCATCGAGCATCCGGAGTTCACCACCTGGGTCCGGGATGCTCTTGCACACTACTGGGGTGGTCCCCGGCTGCTCCAGAGCCCCCTGCTGCAGCTGCGGGTGGTCCAGCAGGCGATGGAGGCCCACGATGGCAACCCCATCCGCGCCCTGCGGGCCGTGCTGGCGGAGGCCATCGAGCGGCTCCGCCCGGATGGGGAGCGCAAGCTGACAGCGCCGGAATGGCTGCTCTACAACCTGCTGCAGCTGCGTTTCCTCCAGGGCCGCAAGGTCCGCGAGATCGCCCAGCGTTTGGCCCTGAGCGAGTCGGATCTCTACCGCAAGCAGCGGGCGGCCATCGAGGCGGTGGCCATGGTCCTAGCGGAGATGGAACGACGGGCCGCCCGCTCAACGGAAGAGGAGCCCTCCCCGCCTCTGCGTTTCCTCCATCCCGACCGGGGTGGTGGCCGGGGGATCCCGCCGGAGGAGGACGGAGCGTCCCGATGATACGGATCGGATTGGATGCCCGGTTGCTGGCGTATCGACGGGAAGGCATCGCCCGCTACATCCTGGAGCTGGCCGCCCGACTCCCCCAAGTCATCCATGACCCCGACGTCCGCCTGGTGGTCTTCCAGAGTCGCAAGGATCCTAACACCTGGGCCGCCGGGCCTCAGGTGCGGGTCGCCCATGCCTGGACCCCTCCGCATCATCGCTGGGAGCAGCGTGTGTGGCCGCTGGAGGTGAGCCTACGGCGGGTGGCCTTGCTCCACAGCCCCGACTTCATCCCCCCGTTCTCCGGATCCTTCGGGAAGGTGATCACCATCCACGATCTGCATTTCCTGAAATATCCCGACTTCATGACCGGGGAAAGCCGGCGCTACTACGCCGGGCAGATCGAGCGGGCGGTGGCCGTGGCCGATCATATCATCGCTGTCTCCCAGACCACCCGGGCGGATCTCATCGCTCACCTGGGGGTCCCAGAGGAGCGGATCACCGTGATCTATGAGGGGGCCAGCGCCGTGTGCCGCCCCCTCCCTCGGGAGCGGGTGCGGGAGGCTTTGGCGCGCCTGGGCCTGAAGCCGGGGTATGTGCTGTTCGTCGGGACCTGGGAGCCCCGGAAGAACATCCCGATGCTGTTGCGGGCGTACGCCCAGCTGCGGGAGCGCCGTCCGGACGCCCCGCCCCTGGTGCTGGCGGGCCGCCGAGGCTGGCTGTATCAGGAGATCCTGGAGTGGCCTCACCGCCTGCATCTCACCGATCACCTGCACTGGATCGAGGGGCCGGACGATCAAACGCTGGCGGTCCTCTACAACGGGGCGGCCTTCCTGGCCTTCCCCTCGCTGTATGAGGGCTTCGGCCTGCCCGCCTTGGAGGCCATGGCCTGCGGCACCCCGGTGGTGGTCAGCGATCGAGGGGCGCTGCCCGAGGTGGTGGGGGAGGCCGGGATGATCCTGCCCGCGGAAGATGAAGGGCGCTGGGCCGAAGCCATGGAGGCGCTCTTAGGGGACACAGCGCAGCAGGAGCGGATGCGCCGCCAGGGGCTGGAGCGGGCCGCCGCCTTCTCGTGGGATCGCGCCGCCGAAGAGACCTGGGCGGTTTACCGCCGGGTCCTTGGCCGCTGAACATCATTTGGTAGGAGCGGCTTTAGCCGCGACCCACTTTCGCTCAAGATCGAGGTCACAGCGTGATCCTGTTCCTGGCCCCCGAGCTTCCGGATCCGCCCAACAAAGGAGGCTCCATCCGGGCCTTCCACGTGCTACGTCGACTGGCCCGGCTGGGGCCGGTCACCGTGCTGGCCCTCTCGGAGCGCCCAGGGTCGCCGCCTCCTTCCTGGCAGGCCCTGGCCCATGAGATCCGTCTTTTCCCATGGCGCCCGCGTCCCCTCCCAGTCCGGCTGCGCCAGCTGCTGACCTCCTCGCGGCCCGATCTCGCCTTCCGATATCGGACTCTCGCCCTGGTGGAGGGGTTGCGGAAGTTCCTCGCCCAGGACCCGGTCGCGCTCATCCACATCGAGGGGCTGGAGATGGCCTGGGCCGTGGAGGCCCTGCTCACGCGCCCTCCAGGATCCCGTCCTTTCCTCCTCCTGGACGCGCTGAACGCCGAACACCGGCTGCAGGAGCGGTTGTTCCGGGCGGATCCACAGGACCCGCGGCGGTGGATCGGCGCGCTTTATTCGGGGATCCAGGCCCGGCGGCTCCGACGCTACGAGGCCTGGGTGGTGCGCCGCGTGGACGAAGTGATCGCCGTCTCAGAGCCCGACGCGCGGGATCTCCACGCCTTAGGGATGGCCCATATGCCGGTGGTGGCGCCCAACGGGGTGGACACCGCGTTCTTCCGGCCCGAGGCGGTCCCACCAGCTCCGCTCCCAGAGCCGGCCTTCGTGTTCACCGGGTCCATGGACTATCGGCCCAACATCGACGCGGCCCTCTGGCTGGCGTGGGCCATCTGGCCCCGGGTGCGGGCGGCCCTTCCCACGGCGCGTCTTTTCCTAGTCGGCCGGCGGCCAGCTCCGGCGGTGCGGGCCTTGGGCGAGATCCCGGGCGTGGAGGTCGTCGGGGAAGTGCCCGATGTGCGGCCGTATCTGGCCGCCGCGACGGTTTACGCGGCGCCCCTGCGGGCCGGCGGGGGGACCCGCCTGAAGGTCCTGGAGGCGATGGCGATGGGGAAGGCCATCGTCAGCACCCCCATGGGGTGCGAGGGCCTGGAGGTGCGGGATCTGGAGCACGTCTGGCTGGCCGATGGGGAGGCCTTCGCGGCGGCGATGATCGCTCTGGCGGAGGATGAAGCCCGCCGCCGGCAGCTGGGGGAGGCGGCGCGCCGCCTGGCTGTCGCCCGTTACGACTGGGGACAGACCCTGGCGCCCCTTGAGGCCATCGTCCGTCCACTTCTCCGGTCCTCCGCCTCCGCGCTGTAGCCGTTCTGCGGCACATCGTGATTTATTTCGTCCACACAGGGTGAAACCCATGACCGACGCAGGTTGATGTCTGCATTGCGCCGACTCTCGGTGATGCAGAACGGTTTGTCACGGTTTGAGGGTAGCGCCTCAGGGCCGTCGGCCTCGATCCGTCGAGACAGGACCTCCATTGCCGCTCTCCGGCACGAATGCGGCGGTGGCCACGGCGGGAAGGCTCCCTCGCTGCTTGCGACGTTCCACCATCCTTTCAAGGATGATGACCGCTGCCGATCCCAACGCCATCAGCCCCAGTGCCAGTGCCACCTCGCTGGTCAGCGCGGTGGGGAAGAAAAACACCCTCTCCGCCGGAACATCATCCACCAGTCGGACCGATTTCCAGGGCCAGAGTTCCCGCAGCGCACCGAGCATAAAACCGACCAATGCGGCGACGGTCAGGTCGTGATAGTGATCTAACAGCCAGCGCAGGATATGGGCGAAAGAGACGACGCCCACCGCCGCGCCCGCGATGAAAACCACGATGGTGACGAGATCGAAACGGATCAGCGCGCCCAAGAGATAGTGATACTTTCCAAGCAGCACCAGGATGAACGCGCCCGAGATGCCCGGCAGGATCATTGCGCAGATGGCGATCATCCCGCTTAGAAAGATAAACCAGAGAGCCTCCGGTGTCTGCACAGGCCGCAACCCTACCAGCGCGTAGGCGCCCGCTGCAAAAAGCGCGGTCACCAGCAACGTCAGCGGTCCCCACTGCCGGACCCGAGTGCGGACCACGTAGACGGAAGCGACGATCAGCCCGAAAAAGAGGGCGTACACGTAGACCGGATACGTTTCCAGCGCCCAGTGCAGCAATCGGGCCATGCTCAACACCGCGGTCCCGATTCCCGCGACCAGCGTTAGCAGGAAGCGCCAGGGCAACTCCTCCAGCGCCTCCCGCCAGCGCAGCGAAACCATCCGGCGCAGAAATGGGATCGCCGCGCGGATGGCATCAATCAGTTCCTCATAGATTCCCAAGACGAAGGCCACGGTGCCGCCCGAAACGCCGGGAATCACATCCGCCGTCCCTATCAGGAAACCAGATAGGAAAATCGTTGCGTGTCTGCCCCCGTTGCGCATCGCATTTCTACTCATTAGAAACGATCCTCCTCGCATGCTCTTTGTGGCAAAAATCAGCCAATCAGGTGACGTCCACCTCAAAGTGGCTGTCGCCTGATCGCCGAATCGTGCCAACAAGTTCGCAAAACGGCGTTCAACTGCGAACAACACTGACGCAGCAAGTTCAGATCCGAAAAACACTGCCAGGAGTATAGCAGGGGATCAGCAGATTCGCACATTTACGCCATCTGTTGTTGGGATGGCCCCTGCAATGTTGAGGCGGTTCTGAGGCGAGCCGCGGAGGCGGGACTGGATGGGATTGCGATCACCGATCGCGACGAGGTTCGAGGCAGGCTGGAAGCCCGGGATTTGGTCCCGGCCCACGGAGCAGAGGTCATTCCCGGAGGCGAAGTCTCCACCGCTGAGGGCCACCTGCTGACGGAGACTTCCTTCACGCCCTCCCTCCCTTCCTGCCGCTGGTGCCGCGTCGCTCCTGTGGCTGGGGGAGTGCCTGCGCCAACTCCCAGCCCCACCCGATCGGGAAGGCGGCCACCCAGACGATCCGCCCCCACGGTTCCGCATTCTCCCCCTCCGGCGTCGGATGCGCCGTGCCCCGGAGATGCGGCTTCAGGAACCGGTGGCCGTGCGCCGGGCGGGCACCCTGGCAGCACGCCCGGACCCCCTCCCGCAGGAGCCGCTCCCCCAGCAAGGGCCAAATCGAGCCTGCCAGAGCGGCCACGGATCGACGCGCGCCTCCTCCGACGTGGTGACCCCGATCCGGATGCGGGCGCAGGGACAACGATGCATCGGCCACCGCGGAGCCCCCGCTGCGCCAGCCGGTGAACCTCCCCAGCGCGCCCGGGACAGGCGGTCCCCTCCTCGTCCGGAAGAGGCCGGGGGGTGGGGTCATTCAGGGCCAACCGCTTCCCCTCCCGGTGGGGAGGCCCCGGGCTGGCCCCTTGGCCTCCGGCCGCGGGCGGAAGCGGACCCGGTCGCCGCGCGCCCGCACCCGCACACCGATGCCCCTTTGGCCGCCGGGGAGTCGATGAAAGATGGGGTGTGGAAGCGGCTGTCTGCTGTCACCAGGGTCGGGTGGGCCGGAAGGGGATGCGCGGCCCGTTCCGGGGCCTCCACCCATCGCGCGATCGGCTCCCGGGCCACCGCCGCGGCGTTCGGGTCCGTCGCCGCCCGCCGGGCATCCCAGAACACCGGCCGCGAGGGAGAAGAGGCGCGCCCCAGTTCCGGCAGGAAGGGCGGCAGGGAAGGGGTGGGCTCCACGGCCATTGGCTTTCCCCTGGGGTGGGCAGGTCGATGAATCCGTGGTCTTCCGGGCAGGCGGCGGAGAGACGGGGAGGGGGCAGGGGATCCGCGGCCGGCGGCCGGCAGGGGCGTCTCGGAGGGGGTGGACGGTGGGGAGCAAAACAGGCTCGGAGGTGAGCAGCGGAGAGCGGGAAATCGCGGATGGCCTTGAAGAGCCCGCGGGGGTGTCGATGACGAAAGACGGGCTGGAGGCGGAGTTGCGCTACCGACCGCACCCCGCGAGCGCTGGGGGGCCTGGATCCAGTCCATCCGGCCATCGGCCCGATGGTCACGGTGCAGCGGGTGCGAGATCGGTTTGCGGAATGGGGGGAGGGTAGCGGCCTCCACGCGCTACGTGGCGCCTCATTTCTGGGATCGCCACAAGTGCACCCCCTCCATTCCGGCAGTGGGTCCAAAGTCCAGTTCCTCAAGCAGAGGCCTATAATTTAGGGCGAATGGAGCTCAGGGGCTATGCGGGTGATCAGGTGGAGGGGTTCCCGAGCTGGACGGGTAACAGATTGACGGAAGGGGGTGGAACCGTGGGTGTAATTTCCAAAATTTTCTACCAGACCGTCGCCAGTGAATGTGGTTTCCTGGGCCCAGAATACGGGTTCGAGGGCCCGTTTTCGGATTTCGAAATCTGTGAAGAGCATTATGTTTATAAAATTTGGTTTATGGGTCGGACTTTAGCCATTGAATTCGTTCTGGATCAGCGGGATGAAGATGTTTCTTGCTTGATCGTCCGTCTGGAAAATGGCCAGCTACCCTCTGGCCTCTACGTGAATGAACAAGGAGAACGCGTAAGAGTTTACTTTATGGCTTGGCTAGAAAGCACAGGATTCAAGGGAGATTTTATTAATTGAGTCCTCTGCAAAAAGTCCGAACTTTACCAACCCAATGCCGGGCGTTGAAGCGGCTGGAAGGCCAGAAGTTGCCATCGCAGCGCCCGAATCGCCCGAATGAAAGAAAACCCGAGGGAATCCGTT
>Ga0272447_1000148_pt1 | contig 52560 bp, 49 predicted proteins | sample YNPCB0133_FD_194589 | JGI IMG/M metagenome (GOLD analysis project Ga0272447, IMG submission 194589) | Hot spring microbial mat communities from Yellowstone National Park, WY, United States - YNP-CB-013-3 | ecosystem: Environmental > Aquatic > Thermal springs > Hot (42-90C) > Sediment | place...
CTAACGGCAAGGTGGTGCGCAACTGCAGCCTCAGTTGGCTGGCTCAGGATCTGGAAAACTCCCTCCGCCGCCTGCAGACGGATGTGATCGACATCTACCAGGTGCATTGGCCGGATCCCTTGGAGCCTCTGGAGGAGACCGCTGCCTTTTTCGGCCGCCTACTCCAGGAAGGAAAGATCCGCGCCATTGGGGTGAGCAACTTTTCTCCAGAGCAGATGGAGCGCTTCCGCCAGGTGGCTCCCCTGCACACGGCCCAGCCGCCCTATAACCTGTTTGAGCGCCAGATCGAAGCAGATGTCCTGCCCTACTGCCAGGCCAACGGCATTGCCACGCTAATCTACAGTCCCCTCTGCCGGGGGCTGTTGGGGGGAAGGCTGACTCCGCAAACCAAGTTTCCGCCTGGAGATCTGCGCAGCGGCATCGATCCCAAGTTTGCAGAGCCTCGCTACTCCCAGTACCTGCAAGCGGCAGAAGAGCTGAGCCGACTGGCGCGGGAGCGCTACGGCAAAACCTTGCCCCAGTTGGCGGTGCGCTGGCTCTTGGATCAGCCGGGGGTGAGTGCAATCCTATGGGGAGCGCGCAAGCGCCAGCAGCTGGATGACCTAGCCGGAGTTTGGGGCTGGTCGCTGGAGGCGGAGGCAATGCAGACCATCGACGAGATCCTGCAAAGGCACGTCCCCGAACCCCTTCCCCCCAGCTTTATGGCTCCTCCTACCCGCCCAGGGATCCCAGCTTCCTAGAATTGTCCGGAGAATCTGAAATAGGACCTCGCATGGCGCTGCAAGGGGTAATCCTAAGCTGGAGCGGCGTAGTGGCCGACGACGAGCAGCTGCACCTCTACGCCATCAACCAAGTGTTGCTGGAGGAGAACCTGCGCCCCTGGGATCTGGGATCCCCGGCGCAAAAAGAGCTCTATCGGCTACACCATCTGGGCCAACCGGATCGGGAGAGTCTGCTCGCCCTCTGGCAAGCCCAGGGACGGGTGCTCAGCCCCAGGCAGCAAGAAGGACTTTTGCAGCGTAAGGCCCTTTACTACCGGCAGGCGTTGCAGGAGCAAAAGGGATCTCTTCTGGTTCCCGGCTTGGCGGAGGCCTTGGAGAAGCTGGAGCAGCTACGGCTCAAGGTGGGCCTCTTGAGTGGTCACGCCGCTATCGAGGTGGAGGCTTTTTTGGAGCGCTTCCCCTGTCCAGCCCTGGCGCGGCTGACTCATGACTTCCGCTACCGCGTAACCGGCGAGGCAGGGGATCCTCAGTTGCACCGTCTGCTCCTAGAGCGGATGGGGCTCTCCCCTCAGGAGTGCCTGAGTTTTGAAGCCACCTACGCCGGCATTCAAGCGGCTCGCTCGCAAGGGATCCCGGTGTTGGCTTTGGCCACTTTCTTTCCTCTGCACATGCTGCAGCGGCGGGCCAATTGGGCAGTGGATGGCTACCCCCACGTGGAATGGGAGCGCCTCCAAACTTGGTTTGCCACTGGCCAAGACCGTCCTGCTGACCTCCCTGCCAAGCCCTTGGCAAAAGGGTAAGAATCCCCCTAGGGCAGGATCAGCATGCCGTCCCCAAAAGAGTAGAACCGATAGCCCTGCTCGATGGCCTCCTGGTAGAGATCCAGCAAGCGCTGTCGCCCGATCAAGGCTGCCACCAGCATCATCAGGCTGGAGCGGGGCAGATGAAAGTTGGTGATCAGCCCCTGCACCACCCGCCAGGAGTAGCCGGGGTAGATGAAGAGGTCGCTCTTTCCCTGCCAGGGTTGCAGGGCGCCGGAGAGAGCTGCCGTCTCTAGGGCCCGCACCACCGTTGTTCCCACCGCAATCACCCGCCTTCCCTGGGCTTGGGTTTCGCGAATAGTGGCCACCGTCTCTGCCGGCACCTTGAGCCACTCGCTGTGCAAGCGGTGGTCGGTTACTCGCTCTGCCTCTACCGGGCGGAAGGTACCCAGCCCAATGTTCAAGGTGATGTAGGCAGTTTGGACCCCCTTCTGGGCCAACCGCTCCAAAAGCTGAGGGGTAAAATGCAGGCCTGCGGTGGGGGCAGCCACCGAGCCGGGGTGTCTGGCCCAGACGGTTTGATAGTCTTCAGGTCGGACTCCCGCACTTGTCGGGTCAAGGGCACGGGCAGCTTCCAGATAGGGAGGAAGCGGGATCCGCCCCACCCGCTCCAGGATCTGCTCAAAGGCATCCGCCCCTTCCCATGCAAACTGCACCACCCGTCCGCCGGTCTCCGCGTCCACCGCCAGCACTGTGGCCGTCAGCTCAGCCGGCAGGCCCTGGGGATCCCAAAACCGGATTTGATCCCCCACCTTGACCCGTTTGCCCGGCCTGACCAAGACCCGCCAGATCTGCTGCTGAGGGGAGGTGTTGCCTGGGATCCCGGGCTGCTCTGGCTCGAGCAGCAAAACCTCTACCCGCGCCCCAAAAGCGTCCTTTCCTGGCAAGATCTTGGCTCCCCACAGCCGGGCCGGGATGACCTTGGTGTCGTTGAGAACCAGCAGATCCCCGCTCTGCAGGTAGTCGGGGAGGTCGCAGAAGCGGCGGTGCTCGTGCCTATCGGGGTACACCACCAGCATTCGCGCCTGATCCCGTGGCTCCACCGGCCTCTGCGCGATCCGCTCAGGAGGTAGGAAGTAGTCATAGGCAGCAGTTAGGAGATCCGGGTTGGGCTCTTCAGCGCTCCCTGGGCTGGGTTCAACCTGGGCAGCCAGGGGTGGAAGAGGATCCGTCATGAACAAAAAGAGGTTGCACAGACTTCAACCTCCAGCCTAGCTCTTTAAAATGGCGGTGGCTTCTTGTGGAGCTCTGCCATGTCTAGCGATTCCACGCCTACTTCTGCTAGGGAGTGCTCACCCCAGCAGGCGGAACTATGGCTACGAGGGCTGCTTGGCATTGCCTGGGCTGATGGAGAATACAGCCCCGAAGAGCAACGACTCATCGAAGATCTCATCCGCTCCGACTGGCCCGAAGAAGAGGGGAAAGATCTCGCTCCCCTCTCCCCCGAAGAGCTGGCGGCCCAGTTGCAGCCGGAGTTGCGGGAAGATTTCCTGCGCACGGCGGTGATGACAGCCGTTGCCGATGGGGTATATTCCGAGCCGGAAGATCGCTTGTTGCACCAATTGGCCACTGCCTTTGGGCTGGAGCTTCCCCAGCTCCATCTGCTCAAGGCTACGCTGGTCGACAAGAGGGCCACCTCGCCATCGCCGGCAAAAGCCCAGCCTGAAAGCGGCTATACCGACCTTTTGGCTCCCTTGCGCAAGTGGCTGGACAGCATCCAAGTCCGCGACGTGAGGGTAGCCCGCTTCTTATGCCGTATGATCCCTGCCCACTGCCCCTTTGAGCGGGATGTGGTGTTGTTTGGCCGCAAGGTGCTGCACATTCCCCCCATGTGCAAGCTTAACCCCCTCTACGACCAGGTGGTGGCCTTGCGCTGCCGCGCCCTCTCCTTCCTGGCAGAAGCTGGGGAAGACATTAGCCAATACACTTGATACCTTGCGCTCAAGCAGGTGGAAGCCAACGCTATCTACTGGCCGCCGGCCCCTTAGGAGTAGGTTATGTCCGTCTCTCCCAAAGGGATTGCCTCTCTCCTAGCGGCTGCTTCTGCTCCCTGCAAGAAGGACTGCAGCGAAGCCTGAGCTTCCGCCTCCAACTCTGCTGGGCTGGGAGTTATCCTCTCGGCGGGCAGCCAACCCAACAAGGGCAAGGGCAAGAGGGTGGAGAGGTTGGTGATCACCAAAAGCAGCCCCAGGTGGCTGAAATTGCTTTCGGTTACCCCTAGAGCGTGCATGAGCAGGGATCCCAGCTCCTGCGAGAGGAACCCCGCCAAATTAAAGGCCGACATGAGCAGGGCAAAAAAGGTGGCCTCGATCCCTGGCGGGCAAAGGCGGGCGGCCAGAACCAGCACCGGCATAAAGGCAATTTGCCCCGCTACTGTCAGCACCAGGCTATCCCCGAGGCTAAACCAGTGGTCGTCGAGGCCCCAAGCGCGGTTGAGGTGATAGACCAAGATCAGGCTGGTCAGGCCTAGAGCTGCGGAAATGACCGTCATCCAGCCAAAGAGGGGTCGCAGCGGGATGTGCCGCAGATACACCTGAAAGATTCCCACCCCCACCAAGCTGGCGACGCTGGTCACTAGCCGCACCTGGCCCAAAAACTCCGGACCAAAGCCGAGATCGTTGGTAACAAAGTAAAACAGCGCTACGTCGGCACTGGGAGTTGCCTGCCAGACAAACACAAACAGCAGCGGCAGGAAAACGCTGGGCTGCCGCAGGGCTTGCCACACCCGAGCTACCTGTTGCTGCAGGGGATCCCAGCCCAAGGCGCTAGCCACGGGCTGATCCTCAATGACCCAAGCAGCCAGGGCAATCAGCATGGGCAGCAGGGCTGTTAGCCCAAACACCACCTGGGGAGGATAGTGAGCCAAGAGCGCCCCCCCGGCATAGGCCGTGAGCAGGGATCCCAGAGCTGTGGCCCCCCACGTTAGAGACTGCAGCGTGCCCGTTCCCGCCCAGTCACTGCCCTGCACCCGCTCCACCACCAGCGAATCGACAATGACATCCCCCACGGCTACCGCCAGGGATGCCAAAACCATCCAAAGCAGGGCCAGCTCAGCCGTCGGCGCCCCCAGAGCCATCCCCAGCCAGGCCCCACATCCCAACAGCCCTGCCAGCAGGAGGTAAGGGCGGCGCCGGTAGCCTGCTAGCGGCAGCGTATCCGATAGGAGTCCATAAAGAGGCTTGACAGTCCAGGGGATTACAGCCAGGCCCATCAACGCCGCTGCCTGTGTTGGGCCGAGGCCCAGGTTATCCTTCAAGTAAAAGCTGGTGGCTAGCCGTGCCAGCCCCACTGCCCCCTGCACAAAATACACCAGCAGGATCCCAAACAGTTCCGGCGTCCAGCGGATCTCCTGGAGGGGGTCGAGCGCCGACTGACGTAAACGCTGCAGGAAGAGGAGGATCATGACGTCTGTGTCTTCTTGCTGGCTGGGTCCTGCCCTGCAGGACACCTTTTGTTCCAGAACTTGCTGCAACAGTAGGAAAAGTTGGCTAAGAACTTCTTTACACTGTAACCTGCCTATTGGCCTACAACAGCAGCTCTCCCGCTGCCTGTCTTCCAAGGCGCTGGCAGCCCTTTTGGAGAAGCTGCCGTGGGTGAACCTGAACGACAATGCGAGGGATTTGAATCGCCCATGAGCTGGCAACGCCCTGATGGCCGCACCCCTACCCAATTGCGCCCGGTTTCCTTCCAGCGCCACTTCACCCGCTACGCCCACGGCTCGGTGTTGGTTAAGCTTGGCGATACCCATGTTCTCTGCACCGCCACCGTGGCTGAAGAAGTCCCCCCTTTTTTACAAAACACCGGCCAAGGCTGGCTGACCGCAGAGTACCGCATGCTGCCCACCGCCACCCAACAGCGCCAGCCGCGGGAGACGCTCAAGGTCTCCGGCCGCACCGCTGAGATCCAGCGGCTAATTGGGCGCAGTCTGCGCGCGGCTTTGGATCTCCGGAAGCTGGGATCCCGCACCATCACCATCGATGCCGATGTGTTGCAAGCCGATGGCAGCACCCGCACCGCCGCAATTACCGGTGGATACGTGGCCCTGCACGATGCCATCACCTGGCTCTACAAGCAGGGACTGCTGGATCCGGCGCAGGGATCCCCTTTGCAACAGCAAGTGGCAGCCCTTTCGGTGGGAATTGTGCAAGGCGAGGTGCTGCTGGATCTCTGCTACGAGGAGGACAGCCAAGCCGAAGTGGACCTGAACGTGGTCATGAACGAGCAGGGATCCTTAATCGAGATTCAGGGTACCGCCGAAGCCGGATGCTTTGACCGCTCGCAACTGTTGCAAATGCTAGACCTGGCCCAGGCCGGCATCCAGAAATTGCTCCAGGCCCAGCGAGAGGCTCTAGACTTGTAGCCAAGGCAAGCCTAGCCCGGGCCCCGAAAGGGGGAACTGCTGTCCCGGCAGGGGGAGGGTGTGGCCAGGTTAATGGTTTGATGAAGGGGAGATAATGGGATAAAGCAGCCGCAAACTAAGGCTCTCTCTTCAACTGAGGTGAGTAGCTGACGTAGTCGCTGCTTAGGTAGCCTGAAGAGGCTAGGCCGGAGGGTTTCCCATGTCCCATTTTCTCTTTGCAGCGGCGGAACTGGCGCCTCTGCTCCGGCAGCAAGGTCGGCGGTTTACCACTGGCTATCTCCACCTTCACCTTAGGGGCGAGGATCCCGCCGAGGGCACAGAGCCTTGGGTGCTGACCTACTACCACGGCCGGCTGCTTTTTTCCGCCGATCAGCCCCTCAATGCCCCGATCCTGCTGCGACGGCTATCGCGCTTTATCCCCCGCCTCAACCTGGACTGGCCCCAGCGGGTTATCCGTGTGCTGCAGCAGCGGCTGCTCCCAGACAACTCCCTGCCGGAGTTACTGGAGATGATGACCGAGCTGGGCTTGATAAAGCCAGGCGAGCTGGAAGACGCCCTCTGGCTGAACCTGCTTACCGATTTTGACCGCTACCTGTTCGAATGTGCTCCGCACCGCTCACGCGAACGGGGGGGCACTTGCTACTTCGAGGTGCAGGAACGGGTTGCCCAAGAGGCTCCCATTGGCGGGTTTGAGCTGGAGCCCCTGCTGCAAGAAGCGGCCCGCCGCCACGAATGTGCTCCGCACCGCTCACGCGAACGCTGGGCGGAACTCAAGGTGGCCATCCCCACCCTGCTGGCGGTGCCGGTGGTCAACTGGGAATGTGCTCCGCACCGCTCACGCGAACGGGTCAACCGCTATCGCCTCAGCGACGAACAGCGCCAGAAGCTCCACGCCCTCACCAAAGATGGCCAGTCGCTGGAGGCCATTGCCCAAAAGCTCTGTCGGGAAATGTGCTCCGCACCGCTCACGCGATCGGCTGGAGGTAGCTAGCCTCTTTGCCGCTTGGGCCAAAAAAGGTCTGGTGAGCCTGCAAACGCCTCCAGACTTGCTGCAACCCCAGCGCCGCACTTCCATAACCCTCTTGGCCGTAGACGACAGCGTCGTGATGCAGGAGATCCTGCGGCAGTACCTATCCCAGTAATGTGCTCCGCACCGCTAACGCGAACGCGTGATTACAACGGGCAACCCCGCCGAGGTGCTCCCCCTCCTGTTCCAGCACCGGCCTCACCTGCTATTGATGGACAATGTGCTCCGCACCGCTAACGCGATCGCCATGCCCGGGAATGTGCTCCGCACGGCTAACGCGAACGACGGCATAGAGCTCTGCCGCATCGTGCGCAGCCTGGAAGCGTTCAAGTCTCTCCCTATCCTGATGGTTACCTCGCGGGACAGCTTGCTGGATCGCATCCGCGGCAAGTGGTCGGGCGCAACCGGCTACCTGACCAAGCCTTTTAGCGAAAGCCAGCTCACTGCCGAGGTGGAGCGGCTCCTAGCCCAGGCCCAAGATCCCAACTCCCGCTCTCTCCGAGGAGCCCAAACCAACTCGCCCAGCTTATGGCTGGGATCCCTTGATCAGGCCAAGGCTTAGCCAGCAGGCCAAGGAAGCCGAAGCATGTTTACGGGTCTAGTGCGCAGTTTGGGTACAGCTCAGTTGATCTCGTCTTCGCAGGTACGGGTTACCTGCCCAAAGCTGCAGCCGCAGTTAGCCTGTGGGGATAGCGTGGCGGTGGATGGCCTCTGCCTGACAGTGGTAGAGATCCTGCCCGATGGCTTTTTGGCGGATGTCTCGCCGGAAACCCTGCGCCGCTCGACCTGGGGCTGCGGATCCCCAGGGCCACGCCCAGTCAACCTGGAACCGGCGCTGCGGCTGGGGGACAAGTTAGGGGGGCATTTCGTCAGCGGCCATATCGACGGGGTGGGGCACCTCTGCGAACAAGCAGCCACCGGCAACGCCTGGGAGCTGAGCTTCGAGGTGCCGGCGGCCATCGGCCGCTACATCGTGCCCAAGGGCAGCGTGGCGGTGAACGGCGTCAGCCTGACCATTGCCGAGATCCGCCAAGGGGGATGTTGGTTTAAGGTGGCGGTGATCCCGCACACCTACCGCCAGACCAACCTTTCCCTGCTGCAAGTAGGGGATCCGGTAAACGTGGAGGCAGATCTCCTGGGCAAATATGTGGAAAAATTCTTGGGCCTGGCCCCGCCCGAGAGCAGCCTCTCCCTGGAGTTTCTAGCCGATCACGGCTACGTTTAATCCCAGCCGTTCGCGTAGCGGGACGGAGTCCTTGCCCCCATGATCCCTCCCCAAGAAGCCGAACGCCTGCGCGGCGTCACTGTCTATTTGATTGGCATGATGGGCAGCGGCAAGTCCACCCTGGGAGCTGAGCTGGCAGCCCAGTTGCGCCGTCCCTTCTTTGATACCGATGCTCTGGTGGAGCAGGTAGCCGGCTGTTCGATTGCCCAGATCTTTGCCGAGCAGGGAGAAGCCCACTTCCGGGAGCTGGAGACCCAGGTGTTGGCGCAACTGAGCGGCTACACTCGCCTGGTTATTGCCACCGGCGGCGGCATTGTGCTGCGGCCCAAAAATTGGAGCTACCTGCACCACGGCCTCACCGTCTGGCTGGATGTGGCCCCTGAGCTCATTTGGCAGCGGCTGAGCCGGGATCCTGGCCAACGCCCCCTCCTGCAAACTCCCGATCCCCAAGCTGCTCTGCAGAGGCTCATGCGGGAACGAGAACCCTTCTACGCCCAGGCTGATGTGCGGGTGCCCATCCAGTCAGAAACCAGCCTGTCCCAGTTGGTCCAGCAGGTTTGGCAGGCCATTTGCGCCCGCCTGCGAGAGCAGCCGCCCTGCAACCCGTAGCAAAACCTCCAAAAATAGGAGGGGAGGGTCTGGTATTGCAGCAGGGAGGGCAGTGTGGTACAGGCCAGGATTTTGTTTGCAGCGGCGGAAGCAGCGCCCTTGGCAAAGGTAGGGGGGATGGGGGATGTGGTGGGATCCCTGCCCGTCGTTTTGCGCCAGCTGGGGCAGGACGTGCGCATCATCATGCCCCTGTACGGATTTTTGTGGGACCAATTTGGCCCAGAGCCGGGGCAATACCCCCGCTCCAAAGACCCCATTTGGTCGAAGCAGGTCATGGGCCAGGTGGCCGATATCTACGAAAGCGTTTTACCCGGCACCGATGTCCCCCTTTACCTGGTCAGCCACTACTGCTTTGCCCCCCACCGCATCTACTACGGCGAGGACGAGTTTTGGCGCTTTACGTTTTTTGCCAATGCCGTGGCCGAATTTGCCTGGACCTACTACCCCTGGAGGCCCAACATCATCCACTGCCACGATTGGCACACCGGCATGATCCCGGCCTGGATGCACCAGGCTCCCGATATCGGCACCGTCTTTACCATTCACAACCTGGCCTATCAGGGACCGTGGCGCTGGCAACTGGAACGCATGACCTGGCTGCCCTGGTATTTTTCCGCCCACAACACTATGGCCGCCGGGATCCTCTACGCCGACCAGGTAACCACCGTTTCGCCCACCTACGCCCTGGAGATCCGCACCAGCCTCTATGGAGAAGGCCTCCAGGATCTGCTGGCTTGGAAAGGAGAACGCCTGTGGGGGATCTTAAACGGGATCGACACCGAGAAGTTCGATCCCCGCACGGATCCCCATCTAGCCGCCAACTTCAGCATCGACGACCTCAGCGGTCGAGCGGTGAACAAGGCCGTGCTGCAGACCCGCCTGGGTTTGACCGTCAACCCCGACGTCTTTCTCATGGGCATGGTGACCCGTTTGGTGGAACAAAAGGGGATTGACTTGGTCATTCAAACCGTGGAGCGCTTTCTGGCCTACAGTGACTCGCAATTTGTCTTGCTGGGCAGCGGCGAAGCCCACTACGAAGAGCGGCTCCGGGAAATGGCCCAGCGGCACCCAGGCCGAATGTCCTATCAGCAGGGCTATCAGCCGCAACTGGCCCAGTTAATCTATGGGGGGGCAGATGTTTTCTTAATGCCCAGCCGCTTTGAGCCCTGCGGCATTAGCCAGATGATTGCCATGCGCTACGGCTGTGTGCCCATTGTCCGCCGTACAGGGGGACTGGTGGATACGGTCAGCCACCATATTCCCAGCAAAGGGATCGGCACCGGCTACTGCTTTGACCGCTACGAGGCTCTGGACTTCTACACTTGTCTAGCGCGGGCTTGGGAGGCGTTTCAGCACAAGGAGACTTGGCAAGCGCTGCAAAAGCGAGGCATGGCCAGCGATTTCAGTTGGCACCGCTCGGCTTTGCAGTACCTGCGCCTGTACGAGCGGATTATGAACTTGCCCCTGCTGCCAGAAACAATTCCCTCCCAGGCTCAACCGGCTTCCCCGCCGTCTGAACAGTTGCCTCCTCAGCAACCGCTAGGGGAGGGGATCCCTGAGCTGCAGCAAAGCCCCGCGGAGTGAGGTAGAGTGGAACGGGTTAGCAAGGTTTTGAGGGTTACTTGCCAATGCTCCGACGACCCCCTACTGGTGGTCGAACTGCTGCTCGTGGCCTTGCCTTTCTGCCCCGTTCTTGGGTACAGCTGGCCTTTGGCTTGTGGCTTGGCCTAGTGCTGGGTGTCGGTTCGGGTCTTTGGGCTACGGCTCAAGAACTGCCCGCCCGCCAGCAGCTTATTCCCAATCCCCAGCAGTTTCGGGCCCTAGAACAACCCAGCAGCGCTCTCAGCGCGTTGCGAGCTGAACAGTTGGCTGCTGAGGCCAACGCTGCCATCCAGGCCCAAAACTACGACCGAGCCATCGAGCTCCTGCAGCAGGTATTTAACGCCTACAACCAGCGCTCCAACTACCACCAGGATCTCTCCCGCGCTTTTGCTGGGATCCAAAACCGCATCTCCGAAGAGCAGCGGGAGCTGGCCCGCGTTGCCGCCCAGGCTCGGGATCAGGCCGCCTACGACCTGGCCGTGGTCTATCGGGCTGCCGGGCGCCCTGAGGAGGCCGTGGGCTGGTTGATCCAGGTCATCAAAAGCCAAACCCCAACCCGGGAGCTAGGCACCCAGGCCTACCAGCAGCTGCTGGAAATTGGCTTTGTTAGCACTCCTTTTCCCTAGAGCTTTTCTTCCAGATTGCGGTAGAAAGCCAGCGCCGTTTGCCCATAAGCCCGCTGGTCGACGCGCAGCAGGGATCCCACCTGCTCTGGCAGCTTTTGGCCGCTGCGATGCTCGACAATCAAGGTTCCACCTGGCTTGAGCAAGGGCGGGATCAGCGGCAGAAGCGGGGCGTACAGACCGGCGTCGTGGGGGGGATCAAAATAGACGTAATCGAAAGGATCCAAACCCAGGCCGCGGCTGAGCAGCTTGCGGGCATCCCCCTGAATCACCTGGAAAGATTGTCCCGGCTGAGCTACCTTTGCCCAGTTGGCCTGGATGAGGCGACAGGCCGGCGCAGCGATCTCAATGCCGGCCACGAAGGCTGCCCCATGGCACAAGGCTTCTGCCCCTACCGTGCCGGCTCCACAGCAGAGATCCAGCCAGCGACAGCCCTTCACCTGCCCTCGCAAGATGTTGAACAGGGCTTGCCTCACCCGTCCAGGCGTGGGCCGAGTTCCCCGGCCAGCAGGGGTTTGCAGCGTCCGTTTGCCACTGATGCGCAGGCCCATCGGTTTAGGGAGAGGGAGTCGGTGTAGGCAACTGGACAGTCAGCCCACTGCGCTGGGCGGCGCGATCCCGCTCCATCTGGATCTGCTCCACCAAGGCTTTCGGCAACTGGCTAGAGGCCTGCAAAGCCTGGTCGAAAAGGGGAACCGCCTCCCGGTCTTGACCCTTGGCAACCAGGATTTGCGCCTTGAGGTAGTAAAGTTCGGGGTTGTTGCAGGAAACCGCAATTGCCCGCTCCACTGCCGCCAGCGCTTCGTCATGGCGCTGCATATCCCGGTAGGCCAGCGCTTGGCCGCGGTAGGACAAATACTCAGGCGCTGCTAGGCGAAATTGGTTCAAAGCCTTCTCCCGATAGGTTAGCAGCAAGTCGATATAGCCGTTGAGAAGATTGAGCTCCGGGTCGCTGCTGTCTACTGCCTGGGCGGCGCGAATGGACGCAAACAATTGGTTGAGAGTGGGCAACGCCTTAGGCAAGCCGAGCACTACCCCTTCCCGCACCACAATGTTGGCCGCTTCCAACCCATAGCCCACGCCCTCGTACAGGTTGCCGCGCAAGGGATCCGTCTTCTTCAGCTCGGCAGCCACCTGGCGGGTTTGGGTGGCTAACTGGGCAAAAGCATCCAGATCCCCCTCCTGGTAGGCCAGCGCCGCCAGCAGGGCGTAGACCATCGGCTCCTGGGGAGAAGCTTGTCTAGCCTTCTCTAGCTTCTCCCGGCTCTGCGTGTAGCGGCCTGCGCAGAAGAACTCCTCAAAGGCACTAGCCACCTCTGGCTTGATGGGGCGGGCATTGGCCCCACTGCGGAAGGGATCCTGCGCCCAAACTGGCCCAGCCGCTGCCCATACCCAACACAGGATCCCTACCAGCGTGCTTACTCTGCTAAACCTGCGGCTTTTCATCCCCACCCCCGGATCAATGCCAGTTTGACCTGCTTTTTACCGCAGCAGTTGGGCAATGGAGGCAATGGCTGCCTCCTGGACCAGCTCATCCGTCTCATGGGCCAGGAGCTCGTGCAAAGGCTGAAGGGCGCGCGGATCCCCAATCTGACCCAGGGCACGAGCTGCCGCCTCCCGCACTGCCGGCTCCCTGTCCGCAAGCTTGGTCAGCAAAGCCGGCACCGCCTCAACCGCCCGCATCTGCCCTAGACGGTAGATTGTTTGCACTTGGGCCTCCAGAGGAGTTGCCGCCAAGCTAGGCTCGTATCCAGAACCCTGATCTACCGGGGCAATAGCCGAGAGAGCCTGCAGAGCCTCCAGGGCACGATACCGCTCCACCCCGTTCAGGTGCGGCAGTTGAGCCAACAGGTTGTCAAAAGCCTGCTGCACCGGATCGGCAGCTGACGCCTGCTCAACGATGCGGGCAAGGTTTTGGTTGGCCTGCAGCTGTTGCCAAGACTGGAACAGGGTTAGGCCGGCAACCACCAAGGCAGCATCGGCCAAAATCGCCAGCAGCGCCAGGCCACCCCAGATTTTGCTGCGACGGCTGAGCTTGCGGATCTGCTTATCTACGTAGACAAAAGCCTGGTGCTGCCGCTCCCAAAAATCGGGGGCTACCTGCAGGGTTTGGGCGCTGAGATCAGGGGACAGAAGGTTTTCCTCACGGGCCACCTCCAAGCTTTGCAGCCTCTGGTTCAACCGAGAAAAGTGCCTTGTCCAGAGCCACGTAAACATTGGATCCCACCCTCTCTCCGATCCTGCCACTAGAAGCACGCCCGCCTGACACGGCAAGCTAGAGACCCTGCTCGCCTCCCGTGTCAGGAAAAGTTTGCCGCCTTCCCCCTGCCGACGGGAGAACCTAAGCGCCAGGATAACAAAAGCTTCTGCCCCTCACCAGCCAGTCTTTGCAAGTTGCAACCCTGGCGGTTCAGGATGCTAGCGAATGGTCTGGGGTTGGGGCTGCGTACGGCTTGGCAACCGGGAGGAGCCGCCAGAGTGTACTGCCTGCCCGCCCCTATGGGATCCAAACCCCCGCATTAATTGTCTTGGGGGAGGTTTCGACGCCGGGCCGTTTGGCTCCATTGCAGTTGTCGCAAGATCCCGCGCAGCAGGGCCACCTCGGACACGGTCAAGCCGGCGCGGTGAAAGAGGGCGCGCAGCTTGAGCATCTTGCGGCGGGCCGTGTGGGGATACAGGTAGCCAATTTGCAATAGCAGCGCCTCCAGCTGGCCGAAAAAGCCCTCCAGCAATTCGAAGGGAGCTGGCTTGGAGAGGCCAGGGCTAGGCGGAAGCGGCGGATCTGGGCAAAGGAGGGTGCGCAGCTCGTAGCAGCAGATGCCCACCGCCTGAGCCAGGTTGAGGGAAGGGTAGGCCGGATCGGTGGGGATCTGGATTTGGCGATGGCAGAGGGCCAGCTCTTCGTTGCTCAAGCCCTGATCTTCAGGGCCAAACACCAAAGCCACAGGACCGGCGGCCAGTAGCTCGGGAAAGGCTTGGCGGGGAGATTGAACTTGCCACTCGGGGGGGTAGGGCTCGCGGCGGCCTGCAGTCCCGAAGACCTGGACACATCCCTGGAGGGCCTCCGCCAGAGTTGGCACTTGCCGGGCTTGGCGGAGCAAGTCGGCGCCATGCACAGCCATGGTAACTGCTTCGGGATCAAGGGGATCGCAGCGGGGATCCACCAAGACCCACTGCTGCAGGCCCATGTTTTTCATCACGCGGGCAATGGCGCCCAGGTTGCGCGGCCCCACTGGTCGCACCAGGACAATCCGCACCTGGGCCAATTGCTCCTGAACCCTGGGGGAGGGTGTCTGCATCGCCTGGGGTTACGGATAGAGTAGAGGAACTAGATCCTGCCACAACTAGCCCTATGGGATCTGCTTACCGCTGCTGGCTAGGCCTGCTGTGTTTTGTGCTGCTGGGGCTTTGCTGGGGATCGGCGGCGCTGGCTGCGCCGGAAAGACTGTCCTCCACCTTAGAGCCGTCCCAGGGGGTTTCTCTAGCGGAGGCGCGACAGCGGTTGGAAACCATTGCCGAGGCGATGCGCTCAATTCGCCTTTGCAACCGCCCCAATTGCCGCTACCGCGATATTTCCGTCGAGGTACATCCCATAGCAGGAGCCGAGCCCCCGGAGTACGAGGGCAGGATCGACGCCACTATCGACCGTCCCTCTGGCAGCTTCGACAGGGCCCGCTACCGGCTGCGATTCCAGGGAGGGCGTTGGCAGTTGCTGGGAGGCGAAGAGGTGTCCGATGTCTCCTCCTTCTTCTTCGAGGGAGATAGCTACGAGGTGTTCAGCGCCTACGGCACTCGCAGTCGCAAAGCCAGATTGGCAGACGCCAGCAGCAGCCTGCGCGTGGGCTACCGGGAGCTGTACTACCGGGTTTTCGACCAGGGCCAAGAGCGTCTTGCGGCAGGAGCCCCATGAGAAGTCAACAGCGCACCTTGGCCAGCTCTATTTCCCTAGAAGGCGTCGGCCTGCACACCGGCCTGCCGGTCCGCTGCAGTCTCCACCCGGCCCCCGCTGGCAGCGGTCGGGTCTTCGTGCGGGTGGATCAGCCGGGCTCCCCTCCTATCCCTGCACAGGTGGGATCCCTGGCTCCTGCTGCCCTCTGCACCCGCCTGCAGCAGGGATCTGCTCAGGTGCAGACGGTGGAACACCTCCTAGCTGCCCTTTACGTTCTGGGCATCGACAACTGCCGCATTGAGGTAGAAGGGCCAGAGCTGCCGATCCTCGATGGCTCGGCCCTGCCCTTTGTGGAGGCCATTGTCCAGGCCGGGATCTTGGCCCAGGAGCAACCCGCCCTGGTGGGCGTGGTTCAAGAGCCGGTTACCGTCTGGGCAGGGGAGGCTTTTGTCAGTGCCCTGCCCCACCCCGAGGCCCGCTTTACCTATGGCATCGAGTTTGCCGACTCTCCCATTGGCCAACAGTGGCTAAGCTGGAGGGAAGATAGGCCGGATTTTGTCTGCTCCATCGCAGCGGCGCGTACTTTTTCCCGCCAGCAAGATGCGGAGCTAGCCCGCCAACAGGGGCTAATCCAAGGGGGCAGCCTGGAAAACGCCATTGTCTGTACTGCAACCGCGTGGCTGGGACCCCTGCGCTACCCCGATGAGCCGGTGCGCCATAAGCTGATAGATTTACTAGGAGATCTCAGCCTGTTGGGCTGCCGCCTCCAGGGGCACATCGTGGCCTACAAGGCGGGGCATGCTCTGCACCACCGTCTGGCCAAACAGTTGCTAAGGAGCGGATCCCTCCAGATTCAGGCGGAGGCAACACCAGAAAGGGATCCTGGCTGCCACGGCAAGCTGGCCTCTCTCCTGCAGTCTTGACAGGATGCACTGCCCGCTATCGTGGGACTAGGCTGTTTCCCCTCTAGGCTTTGAGGTTTGTCTTCCAGCTCTTTTTTGGGTTTGCCATGTCCTCCGACGTCTGTCCTCCTCCCCCTCTCTCGGCTGAAGCAGCGGCTCAGTTGGCAGCTGCTCCCCCCGTTTTCACTACAGACCAAATCCTGGAGATTCTGCCCCACCGCTATCCCTTTTTGCTGGTGGACCGCGTGGTGGAGTATCTCCCAGGGCAACGGGCAGTGGGCCTCAAAAACGTCACCTTCAATGAGCCTTTTTTCCAGGGACATTTTCCCAACCGCCCCATTATGCCCGGTGTCCTCATTGTTGAGGCCATGGCTCAGGTGGGAGGGATCGTCCTGACCAAGCTGCCGGATGCAGCCGGGCGCCTAGCTCTTTTTGCCGGCATCGATGGGGTACGCTTTCGCCGCCCCGTCCTGCCTGGAGATCAACTGCTGCTGTCAGCTGACCTGCTCACCATCCGGCAAAAGCGCATCGGCAAGATGTTCTGCCGGGCTCAGGTGGGGGGGCAATTGGTTACTGAAGGCGAGCTGATGTTTTCCTTGGTGGACTAGTAACCTGTAGGAAAGCCTCACCGCGCCCCTCCAAACCATGCTGCCTGTACGTCCCCGGGAAACGGTTTCCATGTTAACCCGCGATGGGATCCAACTGGACGCGGATATCTATCGCCCCGAGGGGGAAGGGAGCTATCCGGTTTTGCTCATGCGGCAGCCCTATGGCCGGGCCATTGCTTCGACAGTGGTGTACGCCCATCCGCGCTGGTACGCAGCCCATGGCTATATTGTGGTCATCCAGGATGTGCGTGGGCGAGGCACTTCCAAAGGCTCCTTCTACCCCTTCCGCCACGAAGTTGAAGATGGGTTCGACGCCGTCAGCTGGGCGGCTGCTTTGCCAGGGAGCAACGGCGTGGTGGGTATGTACGGCTTTTCTTACCAGGGCATGACCCAGCTGTATGCCGCCTCCGCCCGTCCCAGCGCTTTGAAAACCATCTGCCCGGCAATGCTGCCCTACGACCTTTACGCGGATGCCGCCTACCCTGGGGGAGCCTTTGCCTTCTACAACAACCTCGGTTGGGCCCTGCAACTGGAAGCCGAGGGAGCACGCCGGCGGGGAGATGCCAGTGCCTATCAGGCCCTCTTCAAGGCGTCGCGCAACCTGCCCCTCCACGACCCTATCCCCCTCAAGCCGGGCGTGCTGCAGCAATATGCGCCCCAGTCCTATTACTTCGACTGGCTGGATCACAGCGAGCCGGACGACTACTGGCGCCAGCTCTCCCCTCGGCTGGAGGCGGTGGACCTGCCAATGCTGCACATTGCCGGCTGGTTTGACAGCTACCTGAGTGGCAGCCTACGCCTCTACAAGGAGATGAGTGCCCGCAGCCAAAACCCCCAATACCTGGTTGTCGGGCCGTGGGCCCACCTCCCTTGGGGGCGCAGGGTGGGAGCGCTGGATTTTGGCCCTGAGGCCGTCAGCCCCATCGATCGGCTGCAGGTGCGCTGGTTTGACCAATTCCTCAAAGGCAAGGACACAGGGATCCTCCAAGAGCCGCCGGTGCGCCTGTTCGAGATGGGCTCCAACCGCTGGCGCACCCTTGAGGCCTGGCCCAACCCTGAGCCAAAAGCTCTTTACCTGCACAGCACTGGCCTAGCTGCCCTTTCCGAACTCGAGGGATCCCTCCGCCCGGAGCCCCCGCCGAGGCAGCAGTCGGATACTTTTGTTCACGATCCCTGGCGACCGGTACCCGCCCTGGGAGGTCACCTGGTTTACCCTGCCGGGCCCCAAGAGCGCTCTGCTGTTGACTGCCGCGCCGATGTTCTGACCTACACCACTCCCCCCCTAGAAACCGACCTCCTCCTGGCGGGGGACATCACGGCAGAGCTCTACGTCGAGGCGGACAGCCCCAGCTTTGATCTCTGCGCCGTGCTCTCGGTGGTGAGGCCGGATGGCCAGGTGTATAACTTTTCCCAGGGCTACCGCCGTCTGCGGGATCCCCAGCCCAATGTCCCCATTGGGATCCCCTGTCAGCCCACCTGTATCCGCATTCCCCGTGGCCACGCTCTACGCCTTAGCCTAAGCGCAGCCTGTTTCCCTGCCTACCCCGTTAACCCAGGTACAGGCCAGCGGGAGGAGCGGCAAATGGAAGGCCGCATTCTCACCCTGACTCTTCACAGCGGCGGCAACACGCCTTCGCGGCTAATCTTGCCCGTTCTTGAGGAATAGTGCGGCTTTGCAATCTCTGCTTAACAAACGAAAATCAAACGCTAGGATGAGACCAGGTGGGCAAAAGATCGCCATGTTGCAGGACCCAAAGCTAATCCGGCACTATCAAGCTCTAACCGATGCGCTGGTGGACAGTTGGCATCGCGGCTATCAGCGCATTGACGAGCTACGGCTGCTGGTGGACGGCTACCTGCTGGCCTTGCGAACTGGCAAGCAATTAGAGCCCTTTGAGATCTACCGCCTCGAAGATGAGGTCAACCGCTTCCTCTACGATCCCTCCAACTTCAAGGAGCCGGAACTGGAGCCGGAGACGGAGAGAACGCGGGGTTACTAACTTATCGACCAGTGGGCTGAGACCAGTCCTATGGCAGTCTGGGATACCCTGGCCACTTCCCGGCGCCCAGCTCTATTGGGATCTGGCCTCGGCCTGGGAATAGCCCTGACCTTCTGGTACGGGGCGTTTGGCTACCACGTACTGCAGATTGGGATCTGGCTGCTGAGCATTTTGCTGGTGGGGCTGTCTGTGGCCCAGTTTCCCCCGGCTCAGCCCCCTTGGGATCCGACGCGGCTGCGCTGGCGCCAGGAGCTGCTGCACCTGGGGCTGTTGGCGTTGGTTTTTGCTCCCCTCTACCTCTACGACCTGGCCAACATCCCTTTTCAAATCAACACCGACGAGATTGTCATCACCTCCATGGCTCGTCGGGCTTCCGGGGTGCGCTACCCCGATCTCTTTGGGTTGATGCCAGAGTACTTCTATTTCCCCCGCTTTATGTTTAGCCTCTTTGGCGGCCTGACACGGCTGATGGGAGGGGTCACCCTGGTCAATGTGCGCACGGTGCATGCCGCCTTTGGGGTGATCACTATTCTGGTGGCCTACGGGTTTTTTCGGTCGTTCTGGAACTCCCGGCTGGCCTTGGCAGGAGCGGCCCTTCTGGGATCCAACCACGCCTTGTTAGGCATTAGCCGCATGGCCATGCGGGAAAACCTGATTGTGCTGGTGGAGTGTGCAGCTCTGGCCCTGATCTTGAAGGGCGTGCGGGAAAAAAATCCCCTGCTTTTGTATTTGGGGGGAGGGGCAGCGGCCTTCTCCCTCTACGGCTATTTGCCAGGGCGCGTGGTGATCCTGTTGGGACTCCTGTTTGGCGTTCTGTACTTGCTCTTGGGGCGGGAGGATCTGCAGGCCAACCCCGTTTGGACCCTAGCCAAGCTGACAGTGCCGGCAGCGCTGGGATTTTTTCTGGTGGCCGCGCCCATTCTGGTAGCCACCGCCACTGCCCCCCCAGAAAGCGCCGAGTATGCCCGCCAGCAATTTCTCTTTTTCCCCGAGGGGCGGGCGCTGCAGCAAATGTGGGTGAACGCGGCTACGCCGGCAGAGGGGGTATGGCGCAACATCCGCAATGGCCTGAGCATGTTCAACGACCCCAGCCAGCACGACCGGGGCTATATCTATCCCAACTACGGCCATGCCTTTGTGGATCCCTTGACAGGGATCTTGATTTGGCTAGGGCTGGGATCTGGGCTCTACCGCGTCCTCAGGGGGCGCAGCCAGCCGCACGACTGGCTCTGTATTGGCAGTTTCCTGTTTCTTTACCTGCTCTTTAGCCTGGCTATCACCAAAGCCCCCAACTATACCCGCCTGCTCGTGATCCTGCCCTTTGTAGCCTACCTAACCCTGGAAGGGATCCAGACGCTGGCCGCTCCCGTGAAACGTTGGGGATCCACCGTAACAGCAGTGGCGATGGCGGGCACCATCCTCCTCATTGGAGGCTGGAACGTGGCCATTTGGGGCGACTTTGTCCACAAGGGCTGGACGCAGGGCAACGACGTGGGAGCCACCGGGCGCTACGTGGCCGCTCGACAGAGGGATCCCAACCACCGCTTCTATTTGGCTGCTAGCGCCGCCTACCCCTATTTCAGTTGGGGAGAGCCTGCCTACTGGCAAAGTTGGATTCAATTTTTTGCCGGGCAAGAACAAGAGGTGAAGGTTTTTCCCCCCGAGACGTTGCTTAGCCAAGACCTAGAGCCGCCGTTTACCCTGTTTATGAACGAGGGGGTATGGGAGCAGCAAGGGGCAGCGCTGCGGCGACGCTTTCCCAAGGGTCAGCTGCATCGGATCCCAGCAGAGCGAGGGCTGTGGGCCTTTGAGGTGGCGGATCCTTAAGACTATGGCTGCTCTTGCCTGTCTTCTGAAGGCGTCACCTTCTCGGGGCTGGGCCTAGGAAGGGATCCCTGCGGAGGAGCCTGGCTTGGCAATCCAGTAGCCGCACTGGTGCTCCCCGTTAACTTGCCAGCTGAGGCGCTCCACCCGACAATCGGGCAGAGCGGCGGCAAACATCTCCAGCTCATGGCCGCAGACGCTGGGAAAACGCTGGGCAATCTGGGCAATGGCGCAATGGTGCTCCACCAGGACGTACTGCTCGACATACTGCTCAGAGCCTTCTGCTGGCCTGGGGGCAGCCAGGTGGTTGGGATAGGGGTAGTACTCGGCCATGTAGCCTTCTGCCTGGCGCAACTGTACCAGGCGCTCTAGCCGCTCGGCCAGGGATCCGGATCCCATCTGGGCTTGGTACTCCTGGGCTTTGCGTTGCCACTGCTGCTGGAGCAGGGATCCCATCTGTTCGGCTCCCAAGGTTTCGGCCAGCGTGTTGAGTAGGCCCAGGGCAAACTCGTCGTAGCGGGCAGGGAACTGCGCTTCCCCCTGGGGGCTAAGCTGATAGAAGTGCTGGGGACGGCCAAGGCCGCTGGGTTGAGCGACATGGCGGATCAGCCCCTCCGCCTCCAGATCCTTGAGGTGGCGGCGAATGGCCTGGGGAGAAATGCCCAAGTGCTCTGCTAGGGTTTGGGCAGTAGCCTGTCCTGCCTTGCGCAGGTAGATCAAAATAGCCTGCTTACTGGAAGTAGGCTGGATCCTACGTGCTCGGTTCACCGTTGTCCTCCTGCCTATTTTGACAACGGGATCATTGCTAAAGTAACTTGAGGATTAGTTAAGCAACAACTATGTTGTTTTAGTTGGCCGTCTGTTCTTGCGCGCTTCTAATCCCTACTTGAGAGCCACCCATGTCTAAGAGCGTCCGCGCCCTGGTTAACCAGCCCTACAAGTACGGCTTTGTTACCGACATCCCTTCAGAATCCATCGGCAAGGGCCTAAACGAGGACATCATTCGCCAAATCTGGGCCAAAAAGGGGGAGCCGGACTTCATGCTGGAGTTCCGGCTGCGGGCCTACCGCCAGTGGCTGAAGATGAGCGAGCCCACTTGGCCAAACGTGACCTACCCCCCCATTGACTACCAAAACATCGTCTACTACTCGGCCCCCAAGGTGCGGGAGAAAAAGAAGAGCCTGGACGAAGTGGATCCAGTGCTGCTGGAGACTTTTGAAAAATTGGGGATCCCGCTGTCTGAACAGAAGCGACTGGCCAATGTAGCGGTGGACGCCATTTTCGACAGCGTCTCGGTGGCCACCACCTTCCGGGAAAAGCTGGCCAAGGAAGGGATCATCTTCTGCTCCATGTCGGAGGCGCTGCGGGAGTATCCCGAGCTGGTGCGTAAGTACTTGGGCACGGTGGTGCCTATCGCCGACAACTACTACGCGGCGCTGAACTCGGCGGTATTTAGCGACGGCTCCTTTGTCTACGTGCCCAAGGGGGTGCGCTGCCCCATGGAGCTCTCGACCTATTTCCGTATCAACAACAGCGAGTCGGGCCAGTTCGAGCGCACCTTGATCATTGCCGACGAGGGATCCTACGTCAGCTACCTGGAGGGCTGCACGGCCCCCATGTTCGACACCAACCAACTGCACGCGGCGGTGGTGGAGCTGATTGCCCTGGACAACGCCGAAATCAAGTACTCGACGGTGCAGAACTGGTATGCCGGCGACGAAAACGGCAGGGGCGGCATCTACAACTTTGTTACCAAGCGCGGCCTCTGCCAGGGGGCCAACTCTAAGATCTCCTGGACGCAGGTGGAGACTGGCTCCGCCATCACCTGGAAGTATCCAAGCTGTGTGTTGGTGGGGGAAAACTCGGTGGGCGAGTTTTACTCAGTTGCCCTGACCAACCACTACCAGCAGGCCGATACCGGCACCAAGATGATCCACATAGGCCGCAACACCCGCAGCCGAATTATCTCCAAAGGGATCTCGGCGGGGCACTCCAGAAACAGCTACCGCGGCTTGGTGAAAATTGGGCCGAAGGCAGAGGGCGCCCGCAACTTTTCCCAGTGTGATTCCCTGCTGATTGGGGATCAGTGCAGCGCCAACACCTTCCCCTACATCGAAGTGCAAAACAACACCGCCAAAGTGGAGCACGAAGCCTCAACCTCTAAGATTGGAGAAGAGCAGTTGTTTTACTTTCAGTCGCGCGGCATCTCTGCAGAGGATGCTGTGTCTATGATCATCAGCGGCTTCTGCCGGGAGGTGTTTAACCAACTGCCCATGGAGTTTGCCGTCGAGGCAGATCGCTTGCTGAGCCTGAAACTAGAGGGATCCGTTGGCTAGATCCCCAGCAAGCTGAATTGGCCATTGCCGGCTTACTTTAGCTAGCTGCGCGATCCCAGGGTGAACGCTCGTCTGGAGTTCATTCAAGAGCAACCGCTGAGATGATCCGGGAAAACAGCCCTGTCATTTTATCTGTCCGCGATCTCACCGCTGAGATCGACGGCACCCCTATCCTCAAGGGGGTAAACCTGGAAGTTCGGGCCGGCGAGATCCACGCCATCATGGGGCCAAATGGCTCTGGGAAAAGCACCTTCTCCAAGATCCTGGCCGGCCACCCGGACTACCGGGTAACCGGGGGTGAGATCCTCTATTTGGGCAAGGATCTCTTGGCCATGGAACCGGAGGAGCGGGCCTGGGCTGGGATCTTTTTGGCCTTTCAATACCCCATCGAGATTCCAGGGGTAAGCAACTTGGATTTTCTGCGGGCTGCCTACAACGCCCGGCAGAAATACCGGGATCAGCCGGAAATGGATCCCCTCGAGTTTGACGACTTCGTGCGCCAAAAGCTGGAGCTAGTCAAAATGGATCCGGCTTTTTTGGAGCGCCCCGTCAACGAGGGGTTTTCTGGCGGCGAGAAAAAGCGCAACGAGATTCTACAGATGGCCGTGCTGGAGCCGACCCTGGCCATTTTGGACGAGACGGACTCTGGCCTCGACATCGACGCGCTGCGCATTGTTGCCCAGGGCATCAACCAGCTGGCCGGCCCCGAGAAGGCCATACTCCTCATTACCCACTACCAGCGCCTGCTGGAGTATGTGACCCCTGACTATGTGCATGTGATGGAAGGGGGGCGCATTGTCCTCAGCGGGGACAAGACTTTGGCGCTGGAGCTGGAACAGCGGGGCTACGACTGGCTTAGGGAGGAGGTGGGATGAGCGCTGCGGTGCCCAAGTCGTCGGTTGGAGAAAGCGACGCTGCCAGTTTTGGCCGCTCCTTTCTGGAGCACATTCTTAGCCAAATCCCGGAGGTGGAGGACTCCCACGCCACTCTGCGACAGCAGGCCCGTGCCCAACTGGCGGAACTGGGGATCCCCACTCCGCGCGAAGAGGACTGGAAATACAGCGACCTCTCGCCGCTAGTGGCCCACGCCTTTCGCTTGGCCGGCCCTGGGGAGGGGGATGTGAACCGGGCCACTCTAGAGCCCTGGCTGTGGTCGGAAAGCCGCCACAGCTATGCCGTCTTGGTCAACGGCTACTTCGCTCCCCACCTTTCTGACTTGAGCGGCCTGCCGTCGGCGCTGCGCCTTGCTCCCCTCAGCCAGGCTGCCTCTGGAGGGTTGCAAACCATCGCCAAGGTCGATGTCTTCAGCGCCCTCAACACCGCCCACCTAGGCGGCGGGATCCAGATTGAGCTCTTGCCCCACGAGAAGGTTTTGCCGCCCTTGCATCTACTCTGGATAACCGTGGCCCCTGAAGGAGAGGCGGTTTTGGCCCAGCCCCGCTGCCTGCTGACTTTGCCAGCCTACAGCTCCCTCACCCTAATTGAAGACCACCTTTCCTGGGGCTCGGGGATCCCCTTCAGCAACGCGGTTACCGAGATTGCCCTGGAAGAAGGATCCCGCCTGCACCACATCCTCGTCCAGCGGCAGGGATCCCAGGCCTTTCACATCAACCAAACCGCCGTGCGCCAGGGCCGCTACAGCCACTACCGGCTGCAGGCCCTCCAGTGGGGATCCCAGTTTTCCCGCCACAACCTGGAGCTGGCCCAGGTGGAGCCCCAGGCCCACACCCACCTGCAGGGGCTGACCCTGTTGAAGGGATCCCAGCACAGCGACACCCACTCCCGCCTGCGGCATCAGGCCCCCCAGGGCAGCAGCCGCCAACTGCACAAGTGCATTGTCGACGAGACAGCCCGTGCCGTCTTCAGCGGGCGCATTCTGGTCAGCCGAGAAGCCCAACTGACCGACGCGGCCCAAACCAACCGCAACCTCCTCCTAAGCCCCAAGGCGCGAGTGGATACCCGGCCCCACCTGGAGATCTTCGCCGACAACGTCAAATGCACCCACGGAGCCACCGTGGGCCAACTGGAGGCGGAAGAGATCTTCTACCTGCAAAGCCGCGGCATTCCCTTGGCCCAAGCCCGCCAACTGCTCACCTATGCCTTTGCCGCCGAGATCCTAGAGGGGATCCCTGTGGCTCAACTTCCCTCCCTAGTAGCCCAGCAGTTGGCGCCCGGCTAATTTCCAGCAAACGGTGAGCACTTGCCGCTAGCTGAGGCCTTCTTCTAGCCGTCTTGCCAAGCCATTTGGGCAAAACAAATCCCCTCTCTCTGCTGCTTTATCCAGAGCCAGAACACCCGTTAAAGGCCCAATTGAGAAGAGCCTTTCTCCCCTAGAGTAAACACGACCTGGAGCGGAGCTGCAAGCTTTTGGTTGCAGAAGTACTTCAGGAGGTTATGATCCTAGAGAGGGCTGTAGGGTATTAGAAAATGTTGGATATACCACCACAACCCCTAACTGGCAAGGCTCTCTTGCAGAAGATAGAAGCTTTGGGGCACCTTCCGCGCCGGGAAACGGCAAAGCGCTGTGGCTACGTAACCGTGACCAAGAACAACAAGCTCCGCGTCAACTTAAACGCTTTTTACGATGCGGTGCTAGCGGCAAAAGGTCTCAGCCTCGGCCCAAGTAGCCGTGAAAAGCGCGGTCGCGAGCCCTCTTTTCGCGTCAGCGTTCACAAAAATGGGCAGATCATCATCGGGTCTGCCTACACCAAGCAGATGAATCTCAAGCCTGGCGATGAGTTTGAGATCCACCTAGGCTACAAGCACATTCACCTCAAGCAGGTGTTAAACGGCCAGGTCATGGAAGACTCAGCCGCAGGAGAAGCTGCCCCCAAAAAGACACGGGGCCGCCGGAAAAAAGCAGCAGGAGGTTGAAAACCTTCTGAGCAGAGGGACTCCAGTTGAGCAACGGTTGCAGCGGGGCTTTTTTGCCTCTTCGCCCTCTTTAAGAGGGGATCCAAAGCCTAGGTTCACCAAGCGTGCCAACCCTAGATTTGAGGATCCCTATGCCGCAGACGGTTCAACCTCCCCTCCAGTTTCTGCCGCCACGATTGACGCCTTGGGTGGTTCGTTTTGTCCAAACCGGCTTGCCTTTTTGGTTGCGCTGGACCAAAGGGATCCCGCGCGTCGAGGTGGAGGGAGGGGAGCGCTTGGCTCAGCTTTATCAGCAATTTGAAGCAGGCAAGATTCGCTTGTTGGTAGCCTTTCGCCACCCCACCCTCGATGACCCTCCCTGTCTGCTGTACCTGTTTGCTCACCTTTTGCCTCAGGTGGCCCGGCAACAGGGGATCCGGCTGCGGCAGCGGCCCCACGTCCTGTTTGTCTACGACCGCGGCCTGCCACTGTGGCTGGGGGCCATTGCCAGTTGGGGCTTGCCCCGGCTAGGCGGGATCCCCATTCTGCGGGGCCGTCTGGATCGGGCAGGGCTGAAGAGTTCCCGCGAGCAGCTAGTCTCGGGCCCCTATCCGTTGGCCGTGGCACCCGAGGGGACCATCAACGGCATGAGTGGGCTGCTCAACCCCCTGGAACCGGGAGTGGCCCAGTTGAGCTTTTGGGCAGTGGAAGATCTGCTCAAGGCAGGTCGGCCAGAGGAAGTGCTGATCCTACCCGTGGGCCTCTGCTACCAGTACTTGAGGGATCCCCGGGCAGCCCTCGACAGGTTGCTCCGCCGCATGGAGGCCAACTGCCACCTGCCAACCGGGCGCTCAGCCCATGTCGGCAAAGAATCTCTCATGGCCCGCTTGCTCCGCTTGACTGAACACCTCATTCAGACCCTGGAGAACTTTTACGAGCGCTTCTATGCCCCCACTTTGCCTGCGGCAACTTGGGCCAAGCGGGGAGAAGGAGGGGATCTGCGGACACGTCTGCAAAGCTTATTGGATCTGGCTTTGCGCGTGGCTGAGCAGCGCTTTGGCTTGCAACCTCAGGGAGACCTCATCGAGCGGCGACATCGCCTTGAGCAGGCAGGCTGGTCTTGGATCTACCGGGAAGATATTCCCGATGTTGCTGCCCTCTCTGCAGTAGAAAAAAGCCTAGCCAATCGCCTTGCCGCTGAAGCCACTTTCCACCTTTGGCACATGCGCTTGGTGGAGACCCTAATGGTATTTGCCGCCCGCCCTCTGCCTGAGCAGCCCAGCCCGGAGGAACTGGCCGAAACCGCCCTGCGGCTGTGGAACCTCCTGGCTTGGATCAAAGGCCAGAATCCCTTGGTCGCTCCTCCTCAGTTGGGGCCGCGGCTAGCCCATTTCCGCATCGGGGATCCCCTCTCCGTCTCAGAGCGCTGGCCCACCTACCAGGCCAACCGCCGGCAAGCTATCCAAGCTCTGACCCAGGATCTGCAGGCCGCAATGGAGCGGCTACTGCCCTCTCCTGTGGCCATCCCTGCGGGCTAACCCAAGCGAGCGTCCAAGAAGTTTTTTTAAGGCATTCTGGACAAACAAGACAAATCTTGGCATTAGGAGAAGGGAAGCTTCTGGCTCTTGCGGTAGAAAGATAGCAAAAAGGATCAGAGGGGTTGGCCTTCGTCGATGTCTGAAGAGCTGCTCCGCGCCATTCGCAAACGCGACCTCGAGGCCGCTACACTGGCTGTCCAGCAGCTGCGTTCCCAATGGCGTCTCAGTGAGGCAGCAATTACCTCGATGGTGATGGTGGCCGTGGAGCGGTTAGCTTGGGATGAAGGCGATCGGGCCGCCGCCAGGTGGCTGTTACGCTGCTGCTCCCGACGACGGCGCTAGAAACCTAAACCGTCGCTGCCGGCAGTAACCAGGCCTCTCTCCGCGTCCAAAGTAACAATAGCCCCGTCGCGGATGAGGCGCGTGGCATCTTTAACCCCCACCACCACCGGCACTCCCAGTCGCAGAGCAATTACGGCTGCGTGGGAGGAGACGCCGTCCTCTTCAGTAATGACTCCAGCCGCCTGCTTGATCGCCTCTACATAGCTAGCATCAGTGGCGCGGGCAACCAGGATATCGCCAGGGGTAATCTTGCTGGCCTCAAGGCCGGAGCGGAGAATACGGGCAGGGCCGCTGACGGTGCCTTTGCCAAACCCTCTGCCTCTAGCCACCACCGCCTTCACCACTTCTACCTTGATAAGGTCAGTGGAGCCGGAAATGCCCGGCAGGGTGCCGGCAGTGAGCACCACCAAATCCCCGTCCTTGAGCAGGCCTTCTTCCTGGGCTACGTTAATGGCGGCTTGAAGGGTCTGGCGGCTGGTAGGCAAATCCAGAACCAACAGCGGGCGTACCCCCCACACCAACTGCAGCTGCCGCGCCACCTCCACATGGGGTGTTACGGCCAGGATGGGAGTGCGCGGGCGAAACCGCGAGACATTGCGGGCTGTGGCTCCGGTTTTGGTTAGGGTCATCACGGCTACCGCGTCCAGCTCCTCGGCAATTTCCCCCACGGCGCGGCTAATGGAATCGGCTATCAGGGCTTTGGGACGCAGCGAATTATCCTCGGCACAGCTACCCCTAGTCTGGCTCAACTCTTGCCGGGCAAGAGCGCGCAGGTGGTGGCGGCGATCCGCGTAGAGGGGATTAAAGTAGTCCTGTTCGATGCGCAGGGCAATGCGGGCCATGGTGGCCACCGCCTCGACAGGATACTTGCCCACCGCCGTCTCATTGGAGAGCATAACGGCATCGGTGCCGTCCAAAATGGCATTGGCTACATCCGAGATCTCAGCGCGGGTGGGGCGAGGGCTATGGGCCATGCTGTCCAGCATCTGGGTAGCGGTGATGACCGGGATCCCCAGGCAGTTGGCCATGGCGATGATCCGCTTCTGCAAGATCGGCACCTCTTCTGCCGGCAGCTCCACGCCCAGATCTCCCCGCGCCACCATCACCCCGTCGCTAAGAGCCAGGATCTGGGGCAGTTGCTGGATAGCCTCGTGTTTTTCAATCTTGACGATGATGGGAACTCGCTTGCCAGCGGCAGCCATCAGTTCCCGCAGCTCCAGGACATCCGAGGGATCGCGGACAAAGCTGAGGGCCACCCAGTCGACCCCTTGGTTGAGGCCGAAGTAGAGGTCTTCTTTGTCTTTTTCGGTAACGGCGCGGATGCTGAGGCGCACGCCGGGGAAGTTCACTCCCTTGTTGTCGGAGAGGGTGCCGCCGACAATGGTGCGGCAGAAGAGCTCGCCCGCTGCCGGATCCACCGCCTCCACGCGCATCTCCACTCGACCGTCATCCAGAAGGATGGTTGCTCCCTCCGGCACCTCTTGGGCCAGCCTGTCGTAGGTAACCCAACTGCGCTCCTGCGTTCCCAAAATGGGTTTGCTGGTGAGGACAAACGGATCCCCGCTCTTGAGGGTAATCGGGCCTTCGGCAAACTTGCCCAGGCGGATCTTGGGCCCCTGCAGGTCTTGCAAAATGGCAACCTGGATCCCCAGATCCATCGCCGTTTGGCGGATGAGGCGGATGTTGCGGCGGTGGAGATCGTGATCTCCATGGGAAAAGTTCAGGCGAAGGGTAGTTGCCCCTTGCAGGATCATTTCCCTGAGAATGGCTGGATCAGAGCTGGCGGGGCCAAGGGTAGCCACAATCTTGGTGCGTCGAAAAGACTCGCTTAAGTGCATGGCAATCTTTCCCAGGGAGAGCAGATCAAGATTGTTCCCCCACGCAGGGATCTCCTTGATACGATAGCCCGTAGTGTCTTTTTTGAGACCTTGCTTTCTAAGATTCCCAGTCCAGGAAAATGGGCTGAGCGCAGCTTCAAGTTTGGGTTGGGAGTGAAGCCATGCCGATAGCTTCTGAATACGCCTTTCCCTTCGAGCACCACCAAAAGTTTTCCCTGGATAACCCCACTATCTCTAGCCCTGGCGTCTCCAAACGGGAATACGTGGCTAGCAGGCTACTGCAAGGTATCCTGAGCAACTCCCAGACCCCTGTTGGCAACTTGTCTCCTGAGCAGCGCCAGGCCCTAGTCTATACGGCGGTGATGCTGGCCGACGAGCTGTTAGCCGCCCTTGGTGCCCAGTAGGCTTAGGCCCACCCTCGCCATAGCCCACTGAAGGCAAGGGTAAGCAACCCAGAACAGCGCTTGTTGCACCCGCCAGCCTCTTAGCCACCTCTAGAACTCGTAGCCAAATAGGCGCGGATCCGCCGGCTGCAAGTTGAGATCGGCCAGGCCGTATTCCGCCCAGCGGCGATCCACCAGGCGAGCCACTTCCGGATCCGGGGCAAGGGGTTGCCGCCAGGGGGTGTCCGTTTCCGGCGGGATCTTGGTCGTGGCGTCGATTCCCATTTTGCCCCCCAGGCCCCGCTTTTCGGTGGCAAAGTCCAAGGCGTCAAAGGGATTGTCCGGCAAGATGAACACATCCCGCTGCGGATCCACCCGCGAGCACAGACACCAGAGCACCTGCCGCGGATCCCGCACGTTGATGTCCTTGTCCACCACGATCACAAACTTGGTGTAGCTAAATTGAGGCAAGGCGCTCCAAAAAGCTAGGGCCGCCCGCCGCGCTTGGCCGGGGTAGGCCTTGTCAATGGACAAAATGGCCACCTTGTAGCCCAGGCCCTCCATCGGCAAAAAGAAGTCCACGATCTCCGGCACCTGCTGCCTAAGGATGGGGGTGTAGATGCGGTTTAGGGCCAGGGCCATCACGTCGTTTTCCTTGGGGGGCTTGCCGCTAAAGGTAGTGAGGTAAATCGGATCGCGACGGTGGGTGAGGCAGTGGAAGCGAATTAAAGGAGCCTGCTCGTTGCGAGGGCCGTAGTAGCCGATGTGATCCCCGGCGGGACCGTCGGGGGCCACCTCCCCTGGGGTTATGGTGCCTTCTAGAACAATCTCGGCGTGGGCCGGCACTTCCAGATCCACCGTTTTGCAGCGGGCTAGGGGCAATCCCTCTCCGGCGTAGAGGCCGGCAAACAGCCACTCGGAGAGATCCACCGGCAAGGGCGTGGCCGCCGCCAGGATCACGGCGGGATCTACCCCGATGGCCACTGCCACTTCCAGCTTCCGGCCCAGGGCCGCCGCCTTGCGCAGATGCCGAGTTGCCCCCCGCACCGACAGCCACTGCACCGTCATGGTATTGCGGCTTTGCAGTTGCAGGCGGTACACCCCCACATTGGGAATGCCATTTTCCGGATCTTTGGTAACCATCAGGCCCAGGGTCAGCACCCGCCCAGCGTCGCCGGGATAGACCCGCAACAGGGGCAGTTGCGTGAGATCCACCGCTTCATCGCGCACCACCACTTGCTGGCAAGGAGGAAGTAGCTCCCGGCTGGGTCGAGCTTTGAAGACGCGGAACAGCGCCTGTCCCAGCTCCACCGCCTGGGCAAAGTCTTTTGGCGGGCGCGGCTGGTAGAGCAAGGCCAGCTTCTTTCCCAGCTCCTCCAGCTCTTGCGGCCGCTCCATCCCCAGCGCCCAGCAGATGCGCTCCACTGTGCCCAGGGCGTTGATGAGCAGGGGCATGGAGGATCCCTTGACCCGCTCAAACAGCAGCGCCGGGCCACCGCAGGCCAAGAGGCGATCGGCAATTTCGGCAATTTCCAGCTCGGGATCCACCTCGGCGGTCACGCGGCGGAGCTGGCCACGGGATTCTAGGAGGGCAATGAAGCGGCGCAGATCTCTGGGCATGAAGGGAGCACTTGCAGAAGCTGAGGGTCAACCTGCAGGGCAGGCCGGATGTCTTCCTCCAAGGGCAGTACTGCTGTGCTCTCGATCTTGGCCTCTCTTGTAGGCAGGAGTCCACTCTCCTGGCTTTACGGCCAACTGCCTAGCGGCAAGGCAAAGCAATTTGCCAGAACCCTCTGCATGGCAGTAGAGTAGCCTCAAGTCTTGCCTGTGAGGTCAGCATGTTGTCCATCCCGCCAGGGCTGCGCTCCCGTTGCTTCTGGGCAGGGATCCCCCTAGCCTGCTCTTTGGCCTTGGGGATCTGCTGGAGGGCTGCGGCTCCCTCTTCCACCCAGGATCTTTTCCCTCCCATCCCTACTCCGCCACCACCCCTGCCTTCTCCTAGCGGCACGCCTGGCCTTCCGCCCTGGTGGCCCCGTGAGCAGTCGCCCCAGGAGCAAGGTTCTCCCTACACTGTGGTCTTGTCGGGCTTTTTGCAGGGGTTGGCTGCCCAAGGAGGGGCCCTCTCCCAGCAAGGGATCCTCCTCTAGACAGCCAAAGGCAAGCTGCTGGCCGAGCACCTCTTGGATCAACCCTTGCCGGTAGGAGCCTTGGATCAGTTGGCTCTCAGCCTGATGGCGCTAGAGACCTGGGGCCGCGAGCATCGCTTTACACCACCGGCTATCGCTCCGGCCAGCGCCTGAAGGGAGACTTGGTTGTGGTGGGGGGCGGGGATCCCTATTTCCGGGAGACCAATGTCGTCGAGCTGGCGCGCCACCTGCACGGCCTCGGCATTCGCCAGATTGACGGCGAGGTAAAGGTGGTGCCCCCCTTCCGCTTTCTGGGCCAGCCCGACGCTCTAGCTAGCGCCCGCCGGCTTACCGAACTCCTTCGGGATCCCCAACAGCCCTACCCTGTAGCCCTCGGCGGCTCTGGATCAACGCTAGAGGAACTGCCTGCTGAGCTCCATTGCCTGGTTAGCTATACCTCGCCGCCCTTGGGATCCCTGCTGCAAATGCTCAACAGCAACATCGACCGGGCCATGGCAGCAGCCCTGCTGGCGGAACTGGGAGGCCCCAGAGCCCTGGTGGAGTACCTGCGGCGGCGCTTGGTAACTGAGCCGGCTGCCCAGTTGGATCCTGCCCTCCTCCTCAGCGAAGCAGAGATTCGTCTAGAGGGGCAGGAACTGCATCTCTCCCCCCGTGCCCTGACCCATCTGTGGCAGCATCTGCTGGCAGCCCCACACGAGAATCCAGCGCGGATCCTACCTGTAGCCGTCCTTGGCCACAGCCCCCTGCAGCTGCGCACCCTGCTTCCGGGCACGGTCGCCCAGGTGGGGTCGCCCCCCAATTGCCTGATGATGTTGGGACAGTTGCCAGATGGCCCCTACTTCGTCTTGCTCAACCATGGGCCTGACCTGGGCAGCTTGCGCCAACACCAGGATCAGTTCCTGCACCAGCTGTTGCCTGTTGGGAAGTCTCTTGGCGTCTGAGGGCTTAGACGAAGGCTAGACGCAATCGCTAGGGCAAAATGGGGAACCTACAGCAGGGCTGCCAAGCATCTTGCAGCTAGCTGCTAGGGTGGGGGCGGATCAAGCCATAGCCACCGTGCTTGCGGACATAGAGGACGTTGATCTCGCCGTTTTCGATGTTGCGGAACACGTAGAAGTCGTGATCCACCAGCTCCAACTGGTGCATCGCCTCCTCAACCGTCATGGGCGGCATGGCGAAATACTTGGTGCGCACTACCTCAGGGGGCAGCTCCGCTTGCCGATTCATATTCACAGGATTTGTGGGCGGCTGCTGGGCCACCGCCACTGAAGTTTTGGGAGAATGGCGGATGCGGTGAACGCCATTGCGCTCTTTGTACTTGCGCAGCTTGCGGGCTATTTTGTCGGCCACTCGGTCAATGCTGGCGTAAAGGTTTTCAGTACTTTCTTCCGCTCGAATGACAGTGCCGTTGGCGTAAACGGTAACTTCGGCAGATTGGTTGGCACTGATGCGGGGGTTGCGGGCTACCGACAGATTGACATCCACTTCGCTGGTGATCTGAGCAAAATGGCTAACAGCTCGCTCAATTTTTTCCTGAACGTAGCTGCGGATGGCATCGGTAATTTCGATGTTTTTTCCTTGGATCACAAGCTTCGCCATGGAAACTCTCCCGAGTGTGTCAGTCTACGCCTCAAGTGAGTGCCTAACCTTTGCAAGAAGCCTCCCCACCCTCCCCGCCCGCTAACTGGACAAAGGGGGCAATGAAAGTTGACTAAAGTGCGGCCTTTGCAAGAGCACTAGCCTTTGGAGTTAGGTCTAAGTTAACACCTCACTTCTGGCTTTGAGCCGAGGATTAAGAATAAATTTAGATTGCCTTAATTTTTTTGATCCAGTTCTCCACTGAATTCGGGAGACTAAACAGCCGGAATTTTCCTTCTCCTCCCAAATCGCAAACGGCAATTTCCCTTTGGCCTTCCTAGCCAGCTGAGCGGCTCCCTTATTTTTGCTTGGAGACACCGTACTATCATGCACCATTATACAAGAAGTGGCATTGGCTGCCTTGTCCAAACTAGCTAAGCTAAAAGTAACCAAAGGAAGTGAAGAGATGTTGACTGAAGTTAAGCTTTCTATCAAGATCGGGATTCCACACCAATATTGGCGTCAGTAGGCCCAAAAAGTGGCCTTCGGCTTCTGGAGATTGCTCTCGAAGCAAGTTGGGGTGGAAAAGGGGGGGAGTTGGCAAGGATCCCGTCGAAGGTAGTTGAGCTGTTGGACAGAGCGGAAGCGGCTCTGGGGGAGCGGTTTCGGGCAATAGAACAAGTTCTCAGGCAAAACCTGGCCCGGGTATTGCAAGCCTTCCGCGACCAGCAGGTGGGCTCCCATCACTTTGCCGGCGTATCGGGCTACGGCCACGACGACCAGGGGCGAGAGGTTTTGGACCGAGTGTTTGCCCAGATCATGGGCTGCGAGGCGGCACTGGTGCGGCTGCAGATGGTCTCCGGCACCCACGCCATTGCCTGTGCTTTGTTTGGGGTGCTGCGCCCAGGGGATGAGCTGTTGGCCATCACTGGCCCCCCCTACGACACTCTGGAGGAGGTCATTGGGATAAGGGGATCCGGCCAGGGATCCTTGCGGGAGTTCGGTGTTACTTATCGCCAGTTGGATCTGCGGGAAGGAGATGTCGATTGGCAGGCCTTGAAAACCGCCCTCAAGCCGCAAACACGCTTGGTTTACATCCAGCGCTCCTGTGGCTATGCCTGGCGACCCAGCTTCTCCATTGCCCAGATTGCCGAGATGATCCAGGTGGTCAAGGCGCAAAACCCGGAGGTGGTGGTCTTGGTGGATAATTGCTACGGCGAGTTTGTGGAAACCCAAGAGCCCACCCACGTAGGCGCAGATTTGATTGCTGGATCTCTAATCAAAAACCCAGGTGGCACCCTGGCCCCGGCAGGGGGCTATGTGGCAGGGCGAGCCGAACTGGTGGAGAAAGCTGCCTGCCGGCTGACGGCACCAGGGATCGGCTCGGAAGGGGGGGCAACTTTCGATCTCAACCGCCTGCTGTTCCAAGGGCTGTTCTTAGCTCCGCAAATGGTGGCCGAGGCCGTCAAGATTGCTCACCTGGCCGCCCAGGTGTTCCATGACTTAGGCTATCCCGTCTCTCCGCTGCCCCAAGCACCCCGCACTGACATCATTCAGGCCATTCAACTGGGATCCCCACAGAAGCTGCAGGCCTTTTGCCGCGCCATCCAAAGCAGCTCCCCGGTAGATTCCTATCTCACCCCAATTCCGGAGGTGATGCCCGGCTACGCCGATCCAGTGGTGATGGCGGCGGGCACGTTTGTGGCCGGCAGCAGCGCGGAGCTCTCCGCCGATGGACCGCTGCGGGAGCCCTACATTGTCTATTTACAAGGAGGAACCCATCTCAGCCACGGGCGGCTGGCCCTAGAGGCTGTCTTGCAAGCTTGGGAGGAGCTGTGATGGCCGTTCCTGTCCCCCTTCTGGGGGGTAGAATTGAAATCCAGAGCCTCGATGGGGAAGTTGCCTCCTATTGCTCCACGGTTCCGCCGTTGGGGAGCCTGGCTAGCCTTTAGTTGGGTGGCCCTGACAGGTGGCTGCCAGCTATTAGACCTAGGGAGAGCCCCGCTGGCATCTGTCCTCGGAAGAGACAGCCAGACCCTAAGGGGAGGCCTCACAGTGGAGGACAAGGTTAGTCGCGCCTATGGCAGCTACTGGGATGGGATCCCTGTAGTAGCCAAGGCTGGGCAAATCCTGATTGCCGCCTTGGAGAGTGAAGAGTTTGACCCCTATCTGGAGCTGGTGGACGAGCAGGGACGGGTAATTGGCTTTAACGATGACTCGGGCCTAGATGTCAACGCCCTCTTGGCAGTGCGGCTGCCGCAGGAAGGCACCTACACCCTGCGAGCCACTAGCTTTGAGCCGGCTGCCAGCGGCTCCTACCGGCTGACCTATACCCTCACCCAGGGCAATTGGCAGCAAACGCTCTCGGGCCGTCTCCAGGAAGGATCCCTTCAGCACCCGGAAGATGGCAGTTGGATGGAGGAATACCCTATCACCGCTCGCCCTGGCCAAATCCTGGTCGCCTCCTTGACCAGCTCTGACTTCGATGCCTTCTTGCAACTGTTAGATCCGGAGGGGAAGGTGATGGCTTGGGATGACGACCAGGGTGGCGGCACCGATGCCCTGTTAATTGCCTTTTTGCCTCGCAGCGGCACGTACACCCTCCGAGCCAACACCTACAAGCCAAGACAGGAGGGGGCCTATGTATTGCAGTACTCCTTGCACTAGCCTCCCAGCCTGCTAAGCTTCTCCTGCTCCCTCTCTTCTCGCTAGTGTTTCGCAGCTGAAGGGAAAGGCAGATCCCAGGCTAGACTTAGTTTAGAATATCTTCAGGATTTAGCTTTAGCAATCCGGAGACGCCGATCCCAGCTTTCTGGATCCGGGCTGAGGATGGCAAAAGCCTGTTCCAAAGTTAATCGTCTGTAACGCTGTAACGGAGGAGGTTCCTATGGCCATTTCCACGGGTCTTCCCAGCCCGCTGCCGCAGCAAGAAACTTCTCCGGAGCAAGGCAACGGCCTCAATTTGGCTCCTCGGCCTGCCAGTGCTGATCTACCGGCTGCTCAGGAGGGGGGAGAGAGGATCGGCCCGCCAGTGTTTCCCAGCCCTGTGAAGTTCAGCGAGATTGAGATCGACCAGCGACCAGTAGGGGCCTCCACCCTAAAGGTGGTGGATTACTTTGCGGATGGACGTCCAGTTGCGGCTGCCACGCTAAAAGTGGTCGATACCTGGGGCGAAGGGCGCCCAATAGTTGCCTCTGGCCTCAAATTCGTCCATGACCCCGCCCTCAACCGCCCGGTGATGGCAGGTGGTCTGAAGGTTGCCAAAACTTTTCTTGGCAACCGACCCATTGAAGCCAGCCCTCACAAAGGATCCGCGGGCGAGCCTGTGTGAGGCCAGACTGCGGCGGCAAGGATGGAGATCCTGGCAACCTTAGTGGCCTTGCTGGCCGCCTTGGGGGCAGGGGCAGGCTATTGGGCAGATCAGGCAGCGCGCCAAATGCTCCTAACCCAGCTGGATAAAGCAGAGGTTTTGGAGGTACGCATCCAGAGCCAGCCTAACTACCGCCTACTCAATGGCCATGCAGAGCGCCTTCTAGTTGCCGGGCGGGGGCTGTACCGGGCACCCTTTCCGCGCCTGGAGCTTCTGGAGCTGGAAACCGACCCAGTCGCTATCGACCCTGCTTTTTTCCAAGGAGCTCCTTTGCGGCTGAGACAGCCCCTGCAAGCAGCATTTCAGGTCGTGGTTCGTCAGGAGGACCTCAATGCTGCTCTCAACTCGCCTGAGGTGCTCAGGCAGTTTCAGCGGATCCAGGCAGATCTGCCCTTGGGTGGGGGCGGGAACGAACCCCGCTATTTTGAACTGCGCCAGCCGCGCGCCAAGTTTTTGGAGCCTGACCGCATCCAACTTGCCGCTCTTTTGGTGGAGAAAGACGGCAGCAGGGAGCAGGCAGTTGAGGTAGTGTTCAACGCCGGGATCCAGGTGGAAGAGGGACGCAGGTTGCGGCTTCAGGAGCCAGAGTTTGCCATCGGCTCGGTGCGGGTTCCTGACGAGATCACCCAGGCGTTCTTGGGAGGACTCAACAAGGTGTTTGACCTGCAAGAGCTGGAAGAGCTGGGGATCCAGGTGCGGGTACTGAAGCTGGAGATAGCCGCTGACCAAATGCAGGTCATTGGGTTTGTGCGGGTTGAGAGCTTGGAGGCGCTGACGGGATCCTAGCGGGGATCCCTGCTTATCCCCCAGGCCTGGGGCGTGTCTACCTGCCGAGATGGGCTGATGGCCTCGGTTCCTGCCAGGCTTGCGGGGCTCTTGCCGCTACGGCCTTGTCAGACTGCAGCAGCGGAAGGCGGCTCCTCGTTTTCTGATCTACTGGGGAAGCCTGGGAGCAGCCTAGAACCTAAACCTGCCTTGGCAAATTCGGTTTCTTTTCGGGTATACTTTCGCTATACTCGTCTCATCCGTCAGATTTCGAGTTCCTTGCTCTGGAAATGACCTGGCGCGCTACCTTTTTTGGCTACTTTACCTTTCCCTGGCGGCAACCAGGGCGGAAGGGTGGCGCGTAAACTCAGAAGCTAAGTTTACTCGAGTCCGTCCTGAAGCCCTGGGCCTAGAGCCAGGGCTTTTTTGATGGCTCGGTGGTTGAATCCCTCACTTGCATTGCAGCAATAAGGACGACGGTGCTATGCCCCCCCAAACCGACAACTGCAACATTCAAGAGGTAACTCCCTTGATCACCCCTGCTGCTGTCAAAGCCAAGCTGCCCCTCACGGAAAGGGCCGCCCAGGTGGTGCTCTCCACACGGCAGGCCATCCGCGACATCATCCACGGACGGGATCTCCATCGCTTGGTGGTAATTGTTGGCCCCTGCTCCATCCACGATCCGGAAGCGGCGCTAGAGTACGCCCATCGCCTCAAGCGGGTGGCCGACCGAACCCGCGAGCACCTGGTGATTGTGATGCGCACCTATTTTGAGAAGCCTCGCACCACAGTGGGCTGGAAAGGCCTCATTAACGATCCCCACCTGGACGGCTCCTGCGATATCGCCACCGGCTTGCAACTGGCCCGTTCCATCCTGCTACAGATCAACGAGCTGGGCTTGCCCTGCGCCACAGAGATGCTGGATCCAGTGACTCCTCAATACACAGCCGATCTGGTGAGCTGGGCGGCCATCGGCGCTAGAACCATTGAAAGCCAGACCCACCGGGAAATGGCCAGCGGCCTCTCCATGCCCGTGGGCTTCAAGAACGGCACTGACGGGCGGCTGGAGATTGCCCTCAACGCTATCGTGTCCGCTAGCCACCCCCACAGTTTTCTGGGCATTGGCCAAGACGGCATGACGGCTTTGGTAAAAACCACCGGCAACCCCGACCGGCATATCGTGTTGCGGGGGGGCGGCGGCAAGACCAACTACGGGCCGGAAGATGTGGCGCGGGCGGCTTTGCTAATGAAGGATCAAGGGATCCCGCGCTCAGTGATGGTGGATTGCTCTCACGACAACTCCCACAAAGACTACCGCCGGCAGGGATCCGTCTGTCGAGCAGTGCTGCGGCAATACCAGGAAGGGCAGCGGGCTTTGATGGGACTCATGCTCGAGAGCAACCTCAAGCCGGGCAAGCAAACTTGGCAGAAGGGGGTACCGCTCCAGTACGGCGTCTCCATCACTGACGGCTGCATCGGCTGGGAGGAGACGGAGGAGCTCCTGGAGGAAATGGCGGCAACTGTGGCAGGAAAGACCTTGGCCCTAAGCCACTAAATGCCCCAGCCTTGTCCAGGGCTGTCTAAGCAGGGAGAGGGGCAACGCTAAGATCCAATTGTCCCTCTTCCCGAGCCCCTGGCGGAAAAGGGGCAGAGAAGCGGTTCTTGCCAAAACCTTTTTTGCGCTTTTCTCGAACCTGTGGTTACCCTCCAACTGGCTTCCCCTACCTCTGCGGCCTGGATCGACCAGGCCATTTGTCACTTCGACCTCATCTTGTTAGACCACGCCAACTGCGAGAAAAAAGCGGCGGGTAACGCCCTCAGTCTCCTCTTCCGCTACCCAGCCAACGGGCGGCTGGTGGAAGCTCTGTCGCCGCTGGCGCGGGAGGAGCTGCAGCATTTTGAGCGAGTCCATCGCCATCTGCAGCGGCTGGGGATCCCGCTTAGGCCTTTGCCAGCGGCTCCCTACGCCAGCCGCCTCAACCAGCACCTGCGCCGCCATGAGCCAGAGCATCTTCTGGATGCACTGCTAGTGGCCGCCATTATCGAAGCTCGCAGCCACGAACGCCTGGGCCTGCTGGGAATTCACCTCCCCGATCCCGAGTTGCGGCAGTTTTACCTCTGGCTGGCAGCGGCTGAAGAACGGCACTGGCAGTTGTATCTGGATCTGGCACTGGCGCAGTTCCCTGCCGACCAGGTGCAGGAGCGTCTGGACACCCTGCTGCAAGTAGAAGCCGAGATTCTCTCTACCCTCCACCCCGAGCCTCGTGTCCACAGCTAGATCCAGTTCCAAGCAACACGGCAGCAGCTGGCCAGTTCCCCAGTTTGGAAGCCAGCTTCCAGAGTGATCCCAGCACCCTAGAGGACGACCACATCGACCTGGAGTGACTTATCTGGCCCACGGTGCCCGGCGGCATTGGCTGCGTCAGTTTACTGAGCCGATCACTGCTGGGGTATTTGCGGGTGAGTCACCCTTGGTTTGAGGTGGGCAAACTAACGCGCCAGTTGATCCAAGATCCCGCCCTCTGGGTGGCAGCCAGTTTAGCCTGGGTGAGGGGAATCGGCAACAGTTGGAAGTTGGTACTCCAGAGGCTGCCTAAACTAGAATGAATGCAACCTCCACCCTCAGGATCCTGCCAGCAGTAAGATGAGGATCTCAACTAGCCAACGCCCCTTTCCACACGGAGAAGGAGGGTGGAAAGCCAGGTCAGGCTGGCTCCTGGGTGAGTCATGCTGTTTAAATACACTCACCTCTTGCCGTTTTCCCTTCAAGGGATCGCTATGCGGGTGGGGCCTACATCCTACATAATCCACAGCAATTTTCGGGGCATTTGTGATTCTCAATATTCTATCACAGCAATGGAGTTTAATCCCAAGCGCCTGAATCTAGCCCCAGGACATTGACAGTACTGCGCAGGCGTTCTGGGGGAGATCTCCCCTTGGCCGAGGGTTTCTGGCTCTTTTCTAGTGCCCTCGACAAGTCTATTGGTCTACAGTCGCTTTGAGCAAGATCTAGAGCCTTCGCTGCTGCGCCTCGACTCAGTCTTTTTCCCAAAAAAGGTAAGAAGATATGGCTTTTTTAGCGATGCTTACTCGATTCAAGAAGAGCATCGACCCAGAGGATAAATCTTGCTTGTAGAGACAACCAAGTCTCATTGTTCATGCGCAGCAGAAAAAAGACATACAAGCCCAATATGAACAAGACACACCAGTTTCCTAGGCTTTTGTAGGTTTGGACAATCTGGCTTTCGCTCCAACCAAACTCATAAACCAGGCGGTTCATATCCCCAGCAGCATCTCCTTGGCCGCATAGTAGGGTTCCCCAAGGAATTGGGGCTAACCCTTGCTGAATAAGATGCCACTGCCAAAAGCTTTTCCAGAGGCTGCTGGCTGCAACTCCAAGAAACACAAAGCGCCAAAAGTCCCATCGCCAGCGATCCGGAAAGCGAAAGTAAAAGCTGGCCATTAAGAAGGTACTCAGATAAAACTCGCCGCCAACACCGCCAAAGACAAACAGCATTTCCTTAGTGCGATCGGGCATCAGCCAGGTCATATAGAACTGCAATATGGCAAGAAGAATAGTTAGCACCTGTAGCCATCGAATCCGTTCTCTTTGGGCTGACCAAAACAGCAGAACTAGCAAAAAGAGGATCCCAAGGTAAACAAATGGTTCTTCTTCTGAGCTAATGCTGGTCCAGCCGAAAGGCAGGGGCAAAGCTCGATGGCCACTCCACCAGGCAATTGTGGCATGGCCAAACTCATGAATCCAGATGTGCAAAGGCAAATGCAACAACTGCAATAAGTCGATGTTGTTTACCATCAGGGCCACCACAAATGCAACGGGGTAAGCCCAGATATTCACTAGCAAATTCTCGAAGGAAAACCGATCCCAGCGCTGCTGGGAGCCTATTCTCAGTCTGCGCCGCCAGAGCAATTGGGAGCCAAGGAAAGCGCAAATTTCCACTTGTTCCAGCCGTGGGATCCGCAGCTGCTTCAGCATTAGAAAAAGCCGGGCGGTCACCACTTGAGGGGAGGGTTGTCCGGGAAGGGATCCCAGCAGGTAGATGTGCAGGGTGTTATCCGCAAAGCGAACTTGGGCAGGCCACTTCCGCCACAGCAGCTCCAAGCGGACAACCTGCACAATTGCTTGAACATTACCGGCGCGGGCCAGAGAGAGAGGATCGTGTGGGCCTGTCACTGCCCTATGACTTGGCGAAATCTCAGGAGGATCCCCACTATCTTCAGCTAGTCCCGCCAGCAGCAGCAAGAGGGCGCTCCCTTCAGGTCGCCTTGGGGGGAGGTTGGTATAGTTGAGGGCAGCAGGTAGGCAGAGTGGGTGGACGGTATGCCTGGCTTGGACAAGCGGGGAATAAGATGGGATCCCAAGCCGTGCTCCCTTTGGGGAGCAATGCTGCTGTGGGGCCTAGCCGGAGCGGGTCTATTTTCCCCCTTGCCCGTTCAAGCCCAACTGACTACCGTTACCGGTTTGTCTCGCATTGACCGCTGGCACTACGACCCGCAGCGGGGATGGCTGGAGGTCAACACCCAAGGAGAGGTGCGGCCTTTTCTGTTTGTGCTGCAAAACCCTCCTAGGGTGGTTCTGGATTTTCCCAACACCCTTTTTGGACGCGAGCCCCAAAGCCAGACCTTTCCAGGGCGAGTTACCTTGTTGGAGATCAAACAGCTCACCCCGACCATCACCCGCTTTGTCCTCCACCTGCAGCCGGACCAGCCCCTTAGCCTTGACCAACTGCAACTCCTTACCGCCAGCCCTTCCCGCTGGGCTGTTCAGTTCCTCCAACCCGAGCAACCCTCGCCCCCTGCCTCGCTATTTCCCCCTCCCCCTGGTTCCCAGGAGTCCACCGCCTCGTCCCCATCCTTAGGGCCGCCCCGTCGCCCTGAAACCAGCCCACTCCCTCCTCCTGCAAGCTCCCGTTCCAGCCATCAGATCTTGGCCATCTCTCCCCAGGCGGAGGGCTTTTTCATTCGCACCCAGGGCAACCCTTCCACCACGGTGCGGCGCCTCTTCGATCCAAATCGGGTGGTTGTGGATTTTCTCAACACCACCCTTAGTCCCGCCCTCACCCAGCGGGTCTATCCTGTCAACCGCTTGGGGGTTTTGCGGCTGCGTGTTGGGCAATTCGAGCCTACGATTGCCCGCGTGGTGTTGGATGTGGATCCTTCCAGTGGGGATTGGGAGGCCCGCTACGACCCACAGCAGGGAGGAATCTGGATCCAGCCTGCTGGGGGTGCTGCCCAGGCCAGCCTTTTGCCTGATATCAGCCTAACTGATTCCCAAGGGCCGCTAGCCACCTTGCGCTCTGTGGAACTGCGGGGGAATCAGCTCATCATCAGCGCCGATGGGTTTATGTTCTACCGGGCTGGCTGGGATCCCGAAAGCGGCAGCTACCGCATCAACGTGGCACCGGCGCGCCTGCCCGAGTCCTTGCCGGATCCCGGCTTGCCGGTCGGGGGACCGGTGCAGCGGATCCGCCTTGTGCAGGAAGATGCCCGCACGGTCAGCATTCTGGTGCAGCCCGCCGAGGACTTCAATGTCTTTGAGCCCAATCCCGGCCAGGGATCCCGCCGCATCACTTTGGAGTTGCGTCCTCTAGGCGCTCCTTTTCCCACATCCCAGCCGCAGCCGCCTGCCCAGGCTTCCCGTCCTCGCCCAAGCCGGCCGGTTATTGCCCTGGATCCAGGCCACGGGGGACGGGATCCCGGTGCTGTTGGGGTAGATGGGATCTTGGAGAAGGACATTGTGCTCCTTGTTGCCCACCAGGTCCGACACCTGCTGCAGGAGCGGGGCTATGAGGTGGTGATGACCCGCACCGACGACCGTGAGGTGTTGCTGCGGCCGCGGGTGGATATAGCCGTGCAGGCCAACGCCACGCTGTTGGTGAGCATCCACGCCAACGCTCTGGATCGCTCCAGCGTCCACGGCATCGAGACCTACTACCTACGGCCGGATAGCGCCGAGCTAGCAGCAATCTTGCACCGCAGCCTGGTGCGAGCTACTGGCGCTGCGGATCGGGGGGTGCGACGGGCCCGCTTTTTCATGGTGCGGGAAACGCCCGTGGGCATGCCCTCGGTGCTGCTGGAGCTGGGGTATGTTACCAACCCCACGGAAGGGCGAAAGTTGGCCACCCCCGAATACCAGGCCGTTTTGGCGGGAGCCATTGCCGAGGGCATCGAGACCTTCTTGCGCAACCGCTAGAGCGTGCCGCCCGTCTCAAGGCAGGGTAGGATACAGCAGCTTAGGCCAAGGTAGTGAGGGAGGAAGGAGCATGCGTTGGGGGTGGACAAGAGAGCCAGATCCCAGTTGGCCAATTGGGGTGTTTGACAGTGGTCTGGGGGGGCTCACCGTTTGGCGGGCCCTGCGGCGGCAATTGCCCCAAGAGCGCCTTGTCTATTTTGCCGATACGGCGCGGCTGCCCTATGGGGATCGCTCGCCTGAGGAGATCTTGACCTTCGTGCGCCAGATCCTGCGCTGGATGCAGGCGCAGCCGGTGAAAGTCGTGGTGATGGCCTGCAACACCAGCTCGGCGCTGGCCCTAGAGCAAGTGCAGCAGGAGTTTGCCCTACCCATCCTTGGCCTCATCCTGCCCGGCGCCCAGGCGGCCTTGGCCCAAGGATCCCGCATTGGGGTCATTGCCACGGCGGCTACGGTTAAAAGCCGCGCCTACTCCAAGGCCATCCGTGAGTACAGCGCCCTGGATCCCAAGCGCTTTCCCCAGCCTGTCCACTGCTGGGAGCAGGCCTGCCCGGCGTTTGTTCCCCTCATCGAAGCCGGTCAGTTGAACAGCCTCGAGCTGCAGCAGGCCGCCAAACGCTACTTACAGCCGCTTCTACGGCAGGGGATCGACACCCTTGTCTACGGCTGCACCCACTATCCTCTCCTTGATCCCCTGCTGAAGTCTCTGCTGCCCCCTTCGGTCAAGCGGGTGGATCCCGGCGTGGCCCTGGTGCGCTCGCTAGCCCGTGAACTCGGCCTCTGGGGTCTCCGCCGGCCCCCAACAGCCCTCCGCGACGAACCGCACCGCTTCTATGTCAGCGGGGATCCAGAGCGCTTTGCCCAGTTGGCCACCCCTTGGCTGGGCTTTCGACCTCAGGTGGAACGGGTGGAATGGCCAGCCCTGGATGTCAACAACTTCCGCCGAACCTAGACAAGAACAGCCATCTGCTCGAGAACGCCGGCGGAATAGGCCTATCTCCCTTCGCGCCAGCGGTGAACCTCAGCCCAGACACGGGTAGGCAAGCCCCAAATGTAGATAAAGCCTTCGGCAGCGCGATGGTCGAATTGATCCCCTTCCCCGTAGGTGGCCAGCTCTGGGTTGTAGAGGGAGTAAGGGGAACGGCGGCCCACGCAGACCGCTTGGCCCTTGTGCAGACGCATCCGCACGACGCCGGTGACGCTTTTCTGGGTGGTGCGGACAAAGGCGTCAAGAGCCTCCCGCAGCGGCGAATACCAAAGGCCGTTGTAGATCAACTGGCTGTAGGTGGTCTCGATGCCGTACTTGTAGTGGAGGACCTCGCGGGTAAGGGTGAGGCTTTCCAGCTCGCGGTGGGCTTGAATGAGCACAGTTAGAGCGGGGCACTCGTAGATCTCGCGCGACTTAATCCCCACCAGCCGATCCTCAATCATGTCGATGCGGCCCACGCCGTGGCTGCCGGCCAAGGCATTGAGCCGCTCAAAGAGGACTCGGGGGCCAAGGCGCTGCCCGTCCAGCTCCACTGGGATCCCCTCTTCAAAGGCAATCTCCACATAGGCGGGTTCGTCGGGGGTTTGAGAAAGAGGCCGGGTGAGGGCATACACTTCCTCCGGCGGCTCTTGGTCGGCGTCCTCCAGGATCCCGGCTTCGACGCTGCGGCCTAGAATGTTGAGGTCGATGCTGTAGGGGCTGGACTTCTGCACCGGCATGGGGATCCCGTAGCGCTCCCCATAGGCAATGGTCTCCTCGCGGGTCATGCCCCACTCGCGCGCTGGGGCCAGCACCTTTAGCCTAGGGTTTAGGGCGGCAATGGCCAGGTCGAAGCGCACTTGGTCGTTGCCTTTGCCGGTGCAGCCGTGGGCCACCGCGTCGGCACCCACTTCCTCTGCCACCTCTACCAGGAGCTTGGCAATCAGGGGTCGGGCTAGGGCAGTGGAGAGAGGGTAGCGCTGTTCGTAGAGGGCGTTGGCCTGGAGGGCGGGGAAGGCATAGTCGGTAATTAGGGTCTGGACAGCCTCCCGCACCAGCGATTGCTCTGCCCCTGCCCTAAGGGCCTTGGCCTGGATGGCCTCCAGCTCTGCTCCTTGCCCCAGATCCACCGCCAGGGTAACCACCGATTCCACCCCCCACTCGTGTTTGAGGTAGGGGATACAGACGGAGGTGTCAACGCCGCCGGAGTAGGCCAAAACCACCTTCTTTGCCCGTCCCATGGTGCTGTGGATCCCTGTTGGAGACAAGTTGCTAGCCCATTATGCCCTGTAGCTTGCCCAGTCTGACCCCTGGGGGCAGCTTGTCGAGTATTCTCCTCATAGGCTTGGGATCGCTGTCTAAGCAGGTGTTGGCGCGGCGTGGGGGGTGGGGCTCAAGTGAGCAAGGCCAGCAGAGGGATCCGAGCAGCGCAGCGGAGACTTAGCCAGAAACGAGCTTTGGGACTGGGGATCCTGTCGCTGCTGAGCTTTGTGGCCGGGGCAGGGTTTGCCGCCCTCTCCCAGCCGGAAGGGGGATCCCCGCCGGAGCTGCCCCGTTTTACCGCCCACGGCTGGCCCCTGCTGGATCCCCTGCCGCAGCCGGAGGAGATCTGGGAGTGCGAGCTGGTGGTGGTGGGCGGATCTCTAGGGGGCGTGGCGGCGGCAGGCCAAGCCATGCGGGGGGGCGTGCAAACCTGCCTCATCGAGCTCACTCCCTGGCTAGGGGGGCAGATCACTTCCCAAGGGGTATCGGCCCTCGATGAGTCCCTCCTCATGCGGCAGCGGGGCAATTTTTCCCGCCACTGGCTGGAGTTTAAGGCCCTCATTGAGAGCCAGCCGGTGCATCTCCCGTCCTGGACAGGGATCCCGCCCGGCACCCGCGTGGCCGAGATCAACAGTTGCTGGGTAGGGAGCTTGTGTTTTCCGCCCCAGGCAGGTCTGCAGGCGGTGGATACCTGGCTGCGGCAGGCAGCTCAGCATGCTCCCCAGAGTCGCTGGGCCACCCAGACGGCTTTTAAGGGGGCCACCTTCAGCGCCGACGGCTCCCGGATTGAGAGCATTTATGCTGTGCAGCGACAACCACGGGATCCCAACTTCGTGCCGCCAGGACGGCTGTGGCGGGAATGGGTGAGCTGGTACAGTTGGCAGGAGACGGAAGTGTTTGCCAAACGGGTGCTGCGGCTACAGGCACCGCCGGGCCGTCCCTTCTTCGTCATCGACGCCACCGATACCGGCGAGCTGGTGGGCTGGGCTGGCATCCCCTACCGGCTGGGCTCGGAAGGGCGAGATCTAACCGGAGAGCCCAATGCCGCCCCGGCCAGCAACCCGGAGTGTACCCAGGCCTTTACCTTTCCCTTTGTGCTGGCCATCCACGACGATGGCGGCCGCTCCCGCGCCGAGCTGGCCCAGCTGCAGCCGGGCTACTCCCGCGCCGAACACCGCCGCCAGTTTGACCTGGAGGGCTTTCCCACCTTCAGCGGTCGGAGCTTTTTCAACTATCGCCGCATCGTCAGCAAGGGCCGCACGGATCCCTTCTACGGCACCCCGCTCCCCGGAGATCTGACCCTGGTGAACTGGAACCGCGGCAACGACTGGGGGCTGATGAACCCGCCCCTGATCCTGATCGAAGAGCGGCTGGTGGCCTCGGGGCAGCGCCACAACTGGCTGGGGGGGCTGGACGTCTCCGCCCTCAAAGATGGAGAAAACCACGCCCTGTTGTTTGCCGAGTGGCTGATGGAAACCCAATCCCGGCCCGGCTATCCCCTCTCCCTGGTGTTTGCCGAAGACTCCTTGCTGGGCACCCGCTCTGGCCTCAGCCTCTACCCCTACATCCGAGAGGGGCGGCGCATCCTGGGGCGAGCTGCCTACGGCCAGGCGGAGTTCATGATGCTGGAGCAGGACATCCGGGTTGGCGCCAGCGGGGGGCGGGACTTCAGACCCACCGTTGTCGGGATCACCCACTACGCCATCGACATGCACGGCTGTCGCTACCGCAACTGGGAGCCCTCCCGGTCGGCCAGCTCTGCACCGGTCAACGAGTTTTCCGTCCGCCCCATTCTCATTCCCTTGGAAGCTTTGATCCCGCAGAAGGTGGATAACCTGCTTATCGGCGGCAAGGGAATCGCCGTCAGCCACATTGTTAACGCCGCTACCCGCACCCACTACGGGGAGTGGACCATCGGCTCGGCAGCTGGGCTCATTGTGGCCTGGTTGCGCAGCCAGGATCCCAGCTTGACCCCGGCCCAAATCGTGCCGCAGGGCAAGATGGCCGATTTGCAGCGCTACCTGATCTCTCGCGGACAGCGACTGCACTGGTAGGCCGCTGCTGCCGTCTTACCCCTCTGCGCTGGAAGGCACCTTTCTGCCATAGCGCCGCTGCCGCCACCACACCAGCAGGGGGCTGGCGATAAAGATGCTGGAATAGACCCCCAAGCTAAAGCCGATGAGCAAAGCAATCGCAAACCCCTTCAACGTGGCCCCGCCAAAAATGGCAATGGCCACCAGGGGCAGCATCGTCGTCAGGGTGGTGTTTAGGGAGCGGGCAAAAGTTTGGTTTAAAGACAGGTTCACCACCTCGGCAAAGCTGACCCGGCGGCTGACTAGACGCAGGTTCTCCCGGATGCGGTCGTAGATGACCACCGTGTCGTTGACGGAAAAGCCGATGATGGTTAGCAGCGCCACCACAAACAGGCTGTCCGCCTCCATGCCCACCGTCAGGCCCAAAAGGGCAAACAGCCCTGTGGTCAACACCACATCGTGCAGCAAGGCCACAATGGCAAACACTGCGTAATCCCACTGAAAGCGCAGGGCCAGATACACCACAATAAGCCCAAAGGAGATGAGCACGGCCACGAGGCCGGAGCGCAAGAGCAAACGCCCCACCGTCGGGCCCACCGTCTCCACCAGCCTGCGCTCAAAGGATCCCACCCGCTGCCGCAGCGTGTCTTCCACTGCCAGGCGCTCCTGCTCCGACAAAGGGGGCATGCGGATCAGGGCTTCCTGGCCCGTCTGGGTGTCCAGTTGGATGATGCTGGTTCCCAAACCATGTTCCTGCAGCGCCCGCCGCAGCTCGTCGGTGGTGACAGGCCGCTCAAAACGCAGATCCAGCAAGGTGCCGCCGGCAAAATCCAGCCCCAGCCGCAGGGGGGTTCCTAGAGAGGCCAGAGAAAAAGCCATGCTGGCCAGCCCCACCAGCAAGACCGCCAAGGAAAGGGTAAACCAGAGCTTGCTGCGCCCGACGATGTCGAAGCGGTAGTCGAGCAACCGCGAGGATCCGCCTGCTAGCTCTTGCGCGGTCATGGTTGGATCGCCTCCATGCGAACGCCGTAGAGTTCAGGTTTGCGCAGGGCAGGGATCCCCATTGCCGCCAACAGCAGGGTGCGGGTGCAGGTAATGGCCGTAAAGAAGCTTACCGAAACGCCAATAGCCAGGGTTACGGCGAAACCTTTCACCAGCCCCATCCCCAACCAAAAGAGCACGCCACAGACCAAAAGGGTGGTGACGTTGCTGTCGAGAATGCTGCTAAAGGCGCGGCTAAACCCTTCCGAGATGGACTTGTAGATGGACTTGCCCGCCCGCAGCTCCTCTTTGATGCGCTCAAAGATTAGCACATTGGCGTCCACCGCCATGCCAATGCTGAGAATGAAGCCAGCGGCTCCTGGCAGGGTCATGGTCACCCCCAGCAGTTGGAACAAAGCAAACGTACAGAGGGCATAGATGAGGAGAGCGATGTCGGCAATGAGTCCCGGCAGGCGGTAGTAGGCCACCATGAACACAAACACCAGCACCAGGCCGCCGATACCGGCATAGAGGCTGCGGCGCACACTTTCTTCTCCTAGGGTGGCCCCGACGGTGCGGTTTTCAATCACCTGAATTGGAACCGGCAGCGCCCCCGCTTTGAGCTTTATCGCTAGGTCGGTGGCAGTTTCCACCGTGAAATTGCCTGTGATCACCGCCGTTCCGCCAGTAATGCCAGTGCGGGCAAACTCCGGCCCCACGATCGGGGCGCTGATGAGCACCTCGTCCAGAAAAATCCCCAAGGGGCGACCCGTGCCAGCCAGCTCTCGGGTGACCTGGGCAAACTTCTCAGCCCCCTCCGGCTTAAACTCTAGCAGCACTTCCCAGCTCTGGGAGCCGCGGCGAGGGGCCTGGGGATAGGCGTTGCGCAGCAGATCCCCGGTGAGGCCGACCCCTTCAAACAAGGCTTCGGGGTTCTCTCCGGCTGTTACCTCCCCCCGTTCGTTGCGGGGCAGGGCGCTGACCGGAACTAGGCCCTTGCGAAATTCCAACTGGGCTGTGTCGCCCAAAAGAGCAACCGCCCGATCCGGATCTGCTACCCCAGGCAGTTGCACGAATAGACGATCCCGGCCACTGATTTGAATCAAAGGCTCAGTCACCCCCAGGCCGTTGATCCGCTGCTGGATAACAGCCTCCACTCTCTGCATCACTTCGGGAGTAATCTCAGGCACCTCCTGCGTCGGCAGAGCTTGCAGGGTAAGCTGCGTCCCGCCTTTGAGGTCAAGGCCGAGGCGAACTTCTCGGCTAAAGCCCAAGTAGGTGAGAGCCACTACCACTGCTAGGATAAAGACTAGGCCTCGCAGGAGGGCAAGCCGATTGAGCCACGAAGCTAGGGATCTAGCCATACTGCCTAGTTAAGCGAGGAACACGGCCGCACTGGTCGGCAGCCCTAGAGTTTTGTAACGCTTTGAACTTCTCGATTTTACCCCAGACGGACTTAGTTGACGCTAGAAGCTGTTGCCAGGGGCAGGCAGTGTCCCAGATCTGCAAGGGAGGAAAAGTGAAGGTGAATTGGCGACGAACTTGCCCAGTGGCGGCGTTGCTTTCTATGCTCACCTTCTGGGGATCCCCTGCCTGGGCGGGAGAGTACTTCACGGAAGAGGTGACTCGCCCTAGCGTAGAAGTTATCCATGGCTGGCGAGAGGTGGTGTCCGGCACTCGGGTTACCATCACCAACACCAGTCCGGGCTCCTTTCGGGTGCCCCTGGAAATTGAGCTGGCGGATCGGGCTAGCTGTGAGCGGGCGGACTTGGTGCTGACCAACAAGAGCACCTTGCCGCTGGGATCTTTTCAAGATTGCATCCTTAATCTCTTTCCCTATCTGGATAAGTTCATCAACCAGGAGGTTGCCAGCATCCGGGTTACCCTAAAAGGGCCAAATCCCCTCCTGGAGATCCCTCTGACCGAAGCGGATCGGCTGATCCTGGCCCAGGTGGCCAACCAATCGCGGGAAGCCTTTATCTTCTTTCAGCAGGAGCTGGCCCGCGTTTTGGAGCTCTTGAAGCAGCAAGGCGCCACCCCCCAACCCTCTGCCCCTGCAAGCCCAACGCCTGCGGCATCCGGACCCAACCCGGGCGAGTTGGTGATTGTGGGCTCAATCCGGGAAGAGCGGGTAGGGGCTGGCAGTCGCCTGAGTGTGGAAGCCATCAACCGCAGCAACCGCACTGTCCTCAACGCCCGCGCCCGTTTTACCTTCTACCGTGGCGGAGAAGTCGTCGATACGCGCGTGGCCGCCTTTGAGCCCAGCAATGTACCTCCTGGCCAGAAAGCTTCTGCCAGCGTGCTGAAAACGGACGCCAACTGGGATCGGGTTACTGTTACCTTCCAGTGGCAGTAAAGCTCCCTCAGGGAGCCAGGGCGTTGCCCCGCAGCAAGCTGCCCAGGGTTTTAACGGTAATCTTGAACTGCACCCAGGGGCTCATCGGCACCACCGTCTTATAGAGGTAGCTGGCAAAGGTTAGCCGCTGCACATCCCGGTCGGCGCACATCTCGACAAAAGCTTCGCGGGTGGCGTTGGAGCGGTAGAACACCCGCTGCAGAATGTCCAAGACTTTGTAGGTTAGGCCGTACTGGCGATCCCAGCGCTGGAGATAGAGCTTGAGATCCTCTTCTGTGGGGATACGCTTCCCGCCGTTGGAGGTCTCGACAATAGCCTCGGCGCACATGCGGCCCGACTTGGCAGCAAAGTAAATCCCTTCGCCGCTTGCCTTGGTTACATACCCTGCTGCGTCTCCTACCAAGGCGGCCCGGCCCACTACGCGGCGCGGACGGGGATGCTCTGGAATGGGATGGGCCTCCACCTTGATCACCTGGCCCCCACGGATCCGGTCAGCAGCGCGGGCGCGGATCCCGGCTTGCAACTTTTGGATCTGGGCTTGGTTGGCCCTCATCGTGCCGGTACCCACCGCCACATGGTCGCACTTGGGAAACACCCAGGCATAAAAGTCGGGCGAGACATCGTCTCCCACGTACATCTCTGCCCGCTCAGCATAGTAGGCCATTTTGTCCTCGGGGAGGCGAATGCGCTCCTGAAAAGCCAGGGCATAGTGGTAGTCCCCGGCACCAATGGCCTCTGCCACCTTCGAGTGGAACCCATCCGCCCCAATCACCACATCCACCGCCAGCGAGCGAGGTACCCCCTGCTGCGCGTTGCCGGAAAAGTCGACGTAGTGCAAGACGTAGGGATCCTGGCCATTTTTGGGGACTTCCAGGTGCATCACCTTGCCGTGAATGAGCTCTGCCCCCTTTTGACGGGCGCGGTTGCGCAAGAAAGCGTCAAGGACTTCGCGGCGGCACATGCCAATGTACTCGCCTTCATTTTCGAGGGCAATGTCCACCTCGTAGTTGGAGGGCGAGATCATCTTCATCTTGCGCACCTTGCGGTCGATGATCTCCCCCGGCAGGTCGAACTCCGAAACCATACAGAGGGGAATAGCGCCTCCGCAGGGTTTGGCGTTGTCCAGCTTCCGCTCAAACAAAAAGGTCTCGATCCCGGCTTGAGCCAGAACCTCGGCTGCAGAAGCCCCTGCTGGCCCGCCCCCCACCACGGCAACTCTCAGGCTCAAGGCGCCCTCCTTTTTCTTTTTTCCAATTCCTATTTCCAATTCCTAGGACTTCCCAAAAGGGAAGCTAGCCTGCAGCATACAGGAGTGCAGCAACAGGTACGGGTGCTGCGGTCTCTTGTCTACCCCCATTAAACCCGGGTGGGGCAAGGAATGCAAGGA
>Ga0272447_1000149_pt1 | contig 52260 bp, 52 predicted proteins | sample YNPCB0133_FD_194589 | JGI IMG/M metagenome (GOLD analysis project Ga0272447, IMG submission 194589) | Hot spring microbial mat communities from Yellowstone National Park, WY, United States - YNP-CB-013-3 | ecosystem: Environmental > Aquatic > Thermal springs > Hot (42-90C) > Sediment | place...
TCTGGTAGAAGGTCCGGTCGGGCCTCCAGTAGAAGCGGTACCGCTCCTCGCCCAGGTCCGCCACCCGTCTCAGGTTACGCAGGCCGGTCTCCTCCGCCACCTCCCGCAAGGCCACCTGTTCGTCCGTCTCCCCGGCCTCCGTGGAGCCCTTGGGCAGCATCCAGCGGCCGTTTTCGTGGCGCAGCAGCAATACCTCGGGGCCAGAAGCGCCCATCCGGTACACCACGCCTCCGGCACTGTACGCCCGCCTGTCCTGTGGACCCGACCGCCCCGCCACGGCCTCAACCCTGCAGGGCTTCCTGCACCAGTTCCGCCACCCGCTTTCCCTCCGCACGGCCCTGGGCCCTTCCCATCACCCACCCCACCACGCGGCCCGCGTCCCTGGGCCCCGCGGCACCCGTCTCCCGTATCCCCTCGGCCACCAGGGCCCTCAGTTCTGCTTCGGAAAGGGGCTGGGGCAAGTACTCCAGCAGCACCGCCATCTCCAGCTCCTCCCGGCGGGCAGCCTCCTCCCGGCCGCCCCGACGGTACGCCTCGATGGCCTCCCGCCGGCGCTTGACTTCCCTCCGCAGCACCTCCTGGACCTCCGGGTCCGACAGGGGCCTGCCACGCTCGATCTCCAGGTTGTGCACCGCGGCCCGGGCCAGCCTCAAGGTCGACACCCGGACCTCGTCGCGGTTCTTCAGCGCCCGCTGCAGGTCCTCCGCCAGCCGCTCCGCAAGCCCCATCCGGCCCTCCAAACGAACCGGGCTCCGACGGTTCGGAGCCCGGACCTCCCCGCTCGGGACAAGCGTCGGTCAGCGAGCCTTGCGCGCCCGCTTGGCGGCCTTGCGCCGACGGCGGTCGCTGGGCTTCTCGTAGTGCTCGTGCCGCTTGGCCTCCACCAGGATCCCGGAGCGCTGGACCTGGCGCTTGAACCGGCGGAGGGCGCTGTCCAGCGACTCGTCCTTGCCCACCCGGACGGTAGCCACGTTCACACCTCCTTCCGGCACAGCGCGCGCTGCGTTGATGCTAGGATTGTAACACAGCGTTCCCGTCCGCCCAAACCCGCCCTCCTACCCCTCCGGGCCGGACAACGCAGGAGCGCCGGCGAGGTCTAGACCACCCCGGTCCCTACCGCGGAGCGATTTTTGGGGGACCCCGGTCCCCTGGGCTTGAGAGGTTTTCGGGGACAAGCTGCTATGCTAGGGAGCTTTTCAGGGATAAGCTCCTACCTGGTGGAACCCTCTCGGTACCCAGAGTCCAGGAACCCCGGCAGCCAGCGGGACCCGGCCGGGCTGCGGCAGGCTCACGCGCACACCCTCGCATACCGCCTGTACGCCCTCGGGTGGGGCTTCGTCGGAGCTGTCCTGGCGGTCGGGGGCATGCCCCAGGCCCTGTCCTCGGGTGGTGGCCTGCTGGGCCTTCTGGTGGCCTTGTCGGCCGCCGGAAACCTGATCGTGGTGCGGTTCCCCGGAGAGGTGGTGTTCACCATGCAGGGCCCTGTGGCCCTGGCGGCGGTGTGGCTGGGCGGGTGGCCCCTGGCGGTGCCCGTGAACGTGGTGTCCGCGGCCGTCCTGGCGTTTACCCAGCGGGCGACCGCCTGGCGCGCCCTGCTGTACCTCGGGAACGCTACTTTCGGCATGTACGCCGCGGACCGGGTCTTCCGCACGGTCAGCCCGGGACCCGCGGACCTGACGGCTTCCCTGGTGGCGGCAGGTGCCCTGGTCCTGGCAGGCGGGGTGTTCGGCGTCCTGACCGGGGCCGTGATCTCCCTGGGCAGGTTCCTGGACACCCGAAACCCGGACCACCTGGCACCGCGGCGCCTAGCCGTCCTGTCCGCAGCCCCGGTCCTTCTGTACGTGCCCCTCTCCTCCCTGATGGTCACAGCCCTCCGGGCCGGACCTGGAGGTACGGTGCTGGCCACCAGCGTCTGGGTCCTGGCGAGCCTCGCGGTGAAGGGTCTGGTGGAGGCTCGGGAGGCCAACCGTCGGCTGGAGGCGGCCCTGCGGTCCCTGGAACAGGCGGCCGCCACCGACCCCCTCACCGGCCTGTACAACCGGCGCAGGTTCGAGGAAGCCTTCGCCTGGGAGTGCCGGCGGGCCGGTCGGTCAGGCAGTCCGGCATCCCTGCTGGTGGCGGACGTCCAAGGTCTCAAGCGTGCCAACGACCGGTTTGGTCACCATGTGGGCGACCTCTTGTTGGAAGCGGTAGCCTCGGCGCTCCGACGCACCATTCGCAGTACGGACATGGCCTTCCGGGTGGGGGGCGACGAGTTCGCGATCCTCCTGCCCGACACCGACTCCGGGGGCGCTGCCCTGGTGGCCCAGGCGGTGGCTGACGAGGTGGCGCGAACAGGGGTCTACGTAGAGGGGGTGCGACTCAACCCCCGGGTTTCCGTGGGTACCGCCACGTGCCCCGACGACGGCTTAGAACCCGGCCAGGTCGCGCGGGCCGCCGACCTGGCCATGTACAGGGCCCGGGCCGCAGGCCGGGTGGTGGGCCAGGCCAGCGGCCCCCTCGCCATGCCGGAAAAATAACCTCAGTCCCAGCGGCGCTCGTCCACCAGGAGCCTGTCCACCTCCCCCAGGGATCCCGGCGGCAGCACCTCCACCTCTGCCCGCAGGGTGGTCACCGCGTGGACCGTCTCCGCGAACCGCTTTGCCAGGTCCGGGTCTGCCGGGTCCGCTTCCACCTGAGCCCGGAACTCGTCCCGGTCGCCCGCCCGCCGCACCACGAACCGGAGCCGGAGGATCTCCGGGTGGCGCGCCGCGGCCTCCCGCAGCTGCCCCGGGTGGACGAACACCCCCCGCACCTTCACGGCCTCCGCCGCCCGCCCCAGAATGCCGGCCAGACGGGGGGCGGTGCGGCCGCAAGGACACGGCTCTTCCACTAGCACCGAGATGTCGCCCGTGGCCAGCCGCAGCAAGGGATAGGTGGGGTCCAGCAGGGTTACCACCACCTCCCCGGGCTGCCCCGCGGGCACCGGCTCGTGCGTGTGCGGGTCGAGGAGCTCCACCAGGCATCGGTCCAACAGGTGCATCCCCTGTTTGTGGGGGCACTCGTACGCCACCAGCCCCACGTCCGCGGTGCCGTACGCCTGCTGCGTCCGGATCCCACGCTGCTCGAACCGCTCCCGCAAGGGCGGGGGGAGCGGCTCCGCGGTGACCAGGGCCACCTGGAAGGAGGTCGGCAGGCCGAGTTCGTCCGCCCGCTGCAGGAGGGTGGCGAGAAAGCTGGGAGTCCCCGTGTAGCCCGTGGCCCGCAGCTGACAAGCCGCCCGGGCCTGGATCTCGGTGTTGCCCACACCCCCCGGGATGACCACCGCGCCGAGCACCGCAAGCCCGCCCTCCATCATCCACGCGGCGGGGCTCAGGTGGTACGAGAAAGTGTTGAGGACCACGTCTCCCCGCCGGAAGCCGGCCGCGTGCAGGGCGGGGGCACAGCCCCAGTAGTCCGGGCCGGGCCCCTCCGGGTCAAAGATGGGCCCGGGGGACACGAACAGCCTACGCACCCGTTCCCACCAGACCCACCCCCCCAGAGGCCAGCGCTCGCCCTGCACTCTGGGTAGGTCCTCCTTCCTGAGGACGGGCAGCCGCCGGAGTCCCTCGAGGTCCGCAGGGCCGTCCAAAAGCCCCGCCTCTTGCGCCCGCTCCCGGGGCGCGGGGGCGCCGGTCTCGGAGAGGACCTGCCGCAGTCGCTCCAGCTGGCGTGCCAGGCGCTCGCCAGGGCCAAGGGCCTCGGCAGCCTCGTACAGGGTGTCGGACCGGTCTACGTTCACGACAGCCACCGCTTGCGCCGGCGGTAGTGCTTGACCTCCCGGTAGCTCTTGCGCTGGCCTACCCCGGACAGACCCAGGTAGAATTCCTTTACGTCGGAGTTCTCCCGGAGTTCGGCGGCGGTGCCCTCCAGCACCACCCGGCCGCTGTCCAACACGTACCCCCGGTGGACGCACGCCAGGGCCAGGGCCGCGTTCTGCTCGGCCAAAAGCACGCTGACGCCTTCCTGCTGGTTGAGACGGGCCACGATCTCGAAGATTTCTTGGACGATCACGGGTGCCAACCCCATGGAGGGCTCGTCGAGCAGCAGGAGGCGCGGCCGGAGCATGAGGGCCCTGCCGAGGGCCAGCATCTGCTGCTCTCCACCGGAGGTGTAGCCGGCCTTCACCTTCCGTCGCTCCCGCAGACGGGGGAAATAACTGTACACCCACTCCAGGGCCTCCTGCACCCTCCGCCCGTCCTGCCTCCGATGCGCCCCTACCAGTAAATTCTCCTCCACGGTGAGGTGCCCGAACACCCGCCGGCCCTCCATCACCAGGGCCACCCCGCGCTCCACCAGGGACGCTGCGTCCATCCCGTGGATCGCCTGCCCGTCCAGCTCGATGGTCCCCCGGTGGATGGCACCCCGCTCCACCGGCAGCAGTGCCGCCACGGCCTTCAGGGTGGTGCTCTTGCCCGCCCCGTTGGCTCCCAGGAGGGCCACCATGGACCCGACGGGGACCTCCAGGGACACGCCCTTGAGGGCGAGGATCACGTGGTCATACAGCACCTCGATGTTGTTGACCCGCAGCACCCCCGACTACCTCCCGCGCTGCCGCCGGTACTCCGCAGCCTGCTCCCGGACCACTTGCCACACGAGTTCCTCGTAGGGGTTCCAGTAGCCCGGCAGGACTTTCCACTCCGTGCCGTCCCAGCGCTGCACGAACATCCCGGAGATGCCGCCGTGGTAGTCCGGGGTGTGCTTGAAGGGAGGTACGAACCGCCAAGCCCCCAGCTCCCTCGTGCGTGCCTCCGTGATCTCCAGGGCCTCCAGGGCGTCGCGCATCTTCTTCCCCGTGAGGGGCGGCCCGTACTGCCGGAGTGCGTTCCGCATGGCTTCCACCAGGACGATCCCGTGGATGACCCCTCGGTTGTAGAAGACCGTGCCGACCCGGGCCGTCTCGATGTTCCCGCGCCCCGCCCCGTGGACCTTCTCTAGGATTTCGCGGATCACCGGGTAGTTCCGGCCCGCCCCGTGGAAGTTGGCCGCCACGTAACCCACGGCCAGCTTGCCCGCGGGCCGCACGTCTTCCTCCGAGCCGCACCACCACACCCCCAGGAACCGCTCCACGGAGAACCCCACTTTGCTCATCTCCGTGAAGGGCACGGTGCAGGAGGCACCCCAGTTCCACTGGAAGACGTAGTCGGCCTGGTAGCGCCGCGCGATGTCCACCCACGCCGCGCTCTGCTCGATCCCGGGCATGGGGAGGGGGAAGTTCCGGAACTCAAAGCCGAAGCGAGCTGCCAGGCGTTGGAACATGGGGATGGGCTCCCGGCCGTAGGGGATGTCCAGGTGCAGGAGGGCGAGTTTCTTTCCCCGCAGGTTGCCCTCCCCACCCTCCCGGGCTGCCAGGTAGCGAATCCAGGAGGCCGCCTGGCTCCAGTAGTTCGCCGCGGGCCCGAAGAAAATCCACGGGAAGGTCCGGCCATCCGTGGCGTCCGACCGGCCGTAGCCCATGGTCAGGAGCGGGATCTGGTCGCGCTCGGACCGCTCCAGGAGCGCGTACGTCAAGCCCGTGCTCAAGGGGATCACGAAGGGCATGTTCGCCTTGTGCCGCTCGTAACACTCCACCCCTCGCGCGGTGTCGTACGCGAACTCGCACTCTTCCCACTCGATCCGGTATCCTTCCACCCCTCCCTTGACGTTGGTAAGGGCGAAGTAGTCCTCCAGCCCGCCAGCGATGCCACTCCCTCCGGGAGCGAAGGGACCGGTCCGATACACGTGCAATGCGATCTTCAAGACCTTGCCCGGAGCCGCCCCTGCGGGCAGAGCGGCCACCAAGGCCCCCAGGGCGCACACCACCACGAACAGCCTCCCCCACCTACACATGCTCTCGCCCTCCTTTCGTCGTCCTTCTCACTCCCTCTGCTTTTTTCTTTTTTCACGCGCACGTTCGATCTTCAGTAGTACGGGAACGGCCACAGGCGCAGGCGGTCCTTCAGTCTCTTCCACAGGTGCGCCAGACCCAGGGGCTCCACAGCCAAGAAGAAGACGATGAGCGCACCGAACAGGATGTGCTCGAGGTTCGCGACCATGTCGCTGGTCACCGCTCCTCCCGCGGCCTTGGCTGCGGCATGCAACACCACACTGACGAAGATCGGGAGCAAGGTCACAAACCCAGCACCCAGGAAGGACCCGAGGACGCTTCCCATCCCCCCGATCACCACCATACCGAGGATACGGATGGAGTTGAGAAGGTTGAACTCCTCGATGTTGGCCGCCCCGTACCAGCTGAACACCACCAGAGCACCGGCGACTCCTGCGTAGAAACTGGACGCCGCGAAGGCCAGGAGCTTGTAGCGGAGCAAGGACACGCCGATGACCGCCGCGGAAACGTCCTGCTCCCGGATGGCTTGCCAGGCCCGACCGACCCGCGTCCTCACGAGGTTGAGGGCGAACACCGTGAGCAGGACCACCGCCCCCAGGGCCAGGTAGTACTGCTCTGCGGGGGAGTCCAGGACCCACGGCCCGAGTCGTACCGGCGGGATGTTGAGGGTCGCGTACACGCCGCCGCTGATCCACGGCACCCTCTGAATGGTCCACGTAATCAGGAACTGTGCGCACAGGGTGGCCACCGCAAGGTACAGTCCTTTGATCCGGAGGGAAGGCGCCCCCGCCACAGCACCGACCAAGGCCCCCATCAACCCGGACGCCAATAAGCTCAGCGGTACCGGAACCCCATAGCGTCCGTACAGAATAGCTGCGGTGTAGGCGCCCACCGCCATGAAGGCGGCCTGGCCCAGGGACAGAAGCCCTGCATATCCCGTCACGAGGTTGAGTCCCAGGGCCGCCAGCCCGTACACCAAGAAGGGGATGAGAATCCCCCTCAGCCAGTACTCCCCCAGCAAGGGGGCCACCGCCACCGCGGCCCCGAGCAGCAGTACGACCCCCACCCGGTCCGCGGGGATGGGGAACAGCCGCGCGTCCTGCGCGTACGTGGCGTGGTAAATGCCCGCCTCCCGGTAGACCATGTCACACCCGCTCGATGACCTCCCGGCCGAACAGGCCATGGGGTCGAACCAGGAGGAATACCAAGGCCAGGAGGTAGGCAAACACGTCCTGGATCCCGCGGCCCACGTAGGGGCCTACCAGTCCTTCCGCCAAAGACTCCCCTGCCCCCACCAGCAGTCCCGCCAGAATCGCCCCAGGGACGCTGTCGATCCCACCGATAATGAGCACGGGCAAGGCCTTGAAGGCCACCAGGGACACCGCGAAGTGGACTCCGAGGCGCTGGCCCCACACCACGCCTGCCACCAAGGCCACGACCCCGCTCAGCGCCCAAACCACCGACCACACAGTCTTGAGACGGATCCCCATGGCCAGGGCTGCCTCGTGGTCGTCCGCCACCGCTCGCAGGGCGAGCCCCATCCTCGTACGTTGGAAAAACCACACCAGGCCGACCACCAGGACCGCAGCCACGATGGCGCTGAGCAGGTCCGCCCGCCCCACGAAGATTCCCCCGACCTGGAGAGGTTGAGGGGGCAGCCCCAGATCCAGACGCTTCGGCTGGGTGCCCCAGACCAGCTGCGCCAGACCTTCCAGGACGAAGGCCAGCCCCAGGGTGGCTACCGCCAGGGACAGGTGTGGCTGGCCTACCAGAGGCCGCAGGACCAGCCGTTCCACACCCAGGGCCAGGACTCCCATGAGCACCACGGTAGCCACTACCGCCCCCACCCACCCCAGGGCCGGCAAGAAGCTAACGAGCGCCAAGGCCGCCACGAAGGTCATGGCCCCTTGCGCGAAGTTGAACACGTCGGAGGCCTTGTAGATCAGCACGAACCCCAGGGCCACCAGGGCGTACAGCACGCCCACCAGCAGTCCGCTCACCAGCAACTCTGCCACAAACTTCAAGTCGCTCAAAGGCCTCTCCTAGAACAGTGTGTGGATCCGCAGGGCCCGTTCCACTTCCCCAGTCCGCCCGTCCTCGAAGGTCACCGTAGCCCGGACCGTCACCTCGGGGCGCTGCCCGTCGTACAGCGCCTCCACGATTCCCTTGTACTTTTCCGCGATGAACCTCCGCCGAAGCTTCCGGGTGCGGGTGATCTCCGCGTCGTCCGGGTCAAGCTCCTTGTGCAGGATCACGAACCGTTTCACCCGAAGCGGCGGGTCCAGCTGTCGGTTCACCCGCTCCACCTCCCGAGCCACGAGTTCGTACACCCGCTCGTTCTGGGAGAGGTCGGGGTAACCCGCGTACGCGATCCCCTGCTTTTCTGCCCAGTGGCCCACCACCTCGTAGTCGACGTTCAGAAGGGCTGCCACGTACGGTAGACCGTGCCCGAAGGTCACCGCCTCCTTGATGTACGGGCTGAACTTCAACTTGTTTTCCACGTACTGGGGCGCAAATACGGACCCGTCCGACAGCCGCGACACATCCTTCGCGCGGTCTATCACCACGAGCTGCCCGTCCGTGTCGAAAAACCCTGCATCCCCCGTGTGGAGCCAACCGTCCCGCAGGGCCTGCGCGGTCGCCTCCGGGTTCTTGTAGTAGCCTTCCATCAACCCCTCGGACCGGATCAGGATTTCTCCGTCCTCCGATATCCGGATTTCCACGGCGGGGAGGGGCTTCCCCACAGTCTCCAGCTTCACTTCCCCGTCCCGCTGCACCGTGCCCCCGGCACAGCACTCCGTCAGCCCGTACAACTGCTTCAGGTTCACCCCGATGCCCCGGAAGAACAGCAGAACCTCGGGAGCGATGGCTGCCCCCCCGGTCAAGGCGTGCCGGATCCGGGACAGCCCGAGACGGTCCCGCAGGGGCCCGAACACCAACCACTCTCCGATCCCGCGGAGCACCCTGTCCCACCAAGGCAAGGCCTGGCCCGTCAAGCGGGCGCGCTCCGACTCCATGGCCCGCTGCACGAACCAATGGGTCAAACCCCGCGCCAGCCACCCTGCGTCCTCCAGACGGACCTGGGTCTGGGAGAGGATGTTCTCCCAGATGCGAGGCGGCGCGAAGGTCACCGTGGGGGCGATCTCCCGGGTGTCCGACCGCACGCTGGCCACGTGTTCCGGGCAGTTCACCGTCAGCCCCGTGGTCAGAGCAATGGCCACGGAGAACAGGCTGTCCCCGATCCACGCCATGGGCAAGTAGGCCATGATCTCGTCCCGCTCGTCCATGGGGACCGCGGCCAGGAAATTCCGCGCGGTGGCTACCAAAGCACGGTGGGTGAGCATGGCTCCCTTGGGTGCTCCGGTGGTCCCGGAGGTGTAGTTGATGATGGCCACGTCCCCCGGGGACCCCCGCTCGATCTCGCGGTAGAAGAGGTCCGGATCCTGCGCCTCCCACTGCCGGCCCAGTTCCTGCACCTGCTGGAAGCTCAGCAGGGACGGATCCTGGTAGTTCCGGAGCCCTCTCGGATCCTCGTACACGACGTAGCGCACCCTCGGGAGCTCCTGCCGCCGCTCCAGGATCTTGTCCACCTGCTCTTGGTCCTCCGCCACCACCACCACGGACTCCGAGTGGTCGACCACGTACTGTACTTCCGCGGCGATGGAGTCCTGGTAGACCGGGACCGCCACCCCTCCCAGGGCTTGCGCGGCCAGCATCGCCCAGTACAGCTGCGGCCGGTTGTCCCCGATGACCGCGAGTTTGTCCCCCCGTGCGAAACCCAGACCACGAAGTCCCAGGGCGAAGGCCCGCACGTTTCTCTCCGCGTCCGCCCAGGTGTAGGTCTGCCAGATCCCGAACTCCTTCTCCCGGATCGCGGGCTTCTGGGAACGCACCCGGGCGTTCCGGACCAACATCTGGGGCAGGGTCAGCTCCGCCGTTTCGGGGGGAGCTCCCGTGGCCGTCCGCTCCGTCGCCACCGCGGTCACGCTCTCACCTCCGCCGCCACCTGCTCGCCGAGGTAAGCACGGATCACTCGGGCATCCTTCTGAATCTCGCGAGGCAGCCCTTCTGCGATCTTCTCCCCGTGGTCCAGGACCACGACCCTGTGGGAGATGTCCATCACTACCCCCATGTCGTGGTCGATGAGGAGGATGGTGGTTCCCCACTCCTCGTTCACGTCCAGAATGAACCGCGCCATGTCCTCCTTCTCTTCTGCGTTCATGCCCGTCAGCGGCTCGTCCAGGAGCAAGATCTTCGGCTCCGAGGCGAGAGCACGGGCCAGGTCCACCCGTTTCCGCAGGCCGTACGGGAGGGCGCCCGCGGGTGTCTTACGGATGTGGGTGATCTCCAGGAAGTCCAGGATGCGCTCTACCTGGGCGCGGTGGGCTAGTTCTTCCCTTTCGCCCCAGCCCCAATACACCCCGCCGCTCAGGACACCGGTTCGCATGTGGACGTGCCGCCCCAGCATGACGTTCTCCAAAACCGTCATCCCTCGGAACAGCGTCACGTTCTGAAAGGTCCGCGCAATCCCCAGTTCCGCCGCCCGGTGCGGCGGGAGCCCCGTGATGTCCCGACCTTCCAGGCGCACGCGGCCCCGCTGGGGCCGGTACACCCCGTTCACCACGTTCACCAGAGTGGTCTTGCCCGCGCCGTTGGGGCCGATGAGGGCCAAGATCTCCCCCGGCCGGACTTCCAGGTCCACCCCCCGCAGGGCGAGCAGGCCCCCGAACCAGACCCAGACGCCTTGGACCTGCAGAAGAGTAAAATCCCCCACCCCGGCTGCCCCTCAAGACAGTCGAACAGACACCCGCGTTCCACCTGTCAGCTATTTACAAGATACTGGGACATGGGGACGCGGCAAGCGAATATATGTACGCCCTCCCGCCAGTGCGCGACGGGGCAGCCCGCGGCCCCCTCCAACCCCCGCCAAGACCAGGGATCGGGGGTCTGCAAGGCCCCTTGGGAGGTGTGCAGGGATGATGATGGCCCTGGAAGACATCCGCGTCCTCGACCTAAGCCGGCTGGCCCCCGGTCCCTTCTGCACCATGCTGCTGGCCGACTTCGGAGCCGACGTGGTGGTGGTGGAGGCCCCTCCAGGCTCCGCCCGCATCAGCCAGCAGGAGCCGCCGGAGGAACGCGCTCGAAATCCCCTGCTGCGCAACAAGCGCTCCGTGGCCATCAACCTGCGCCACCCGAAGGGCCGTGAGGCCTTTTACCGGCTCGCCGCCACCGCCGACGTGGTGGTGGAGGGGTTCCGGCCCGGGGTCGCCCGGCGCCTGGGGGTGGACTACCAGACGCTCTCCCGACTCAATCCCCGGCTGGTCTACTGCTCCTTGTCGGGCTACGGCCAGGACGGCCCCTACGCCGGTCTGGTGGGGCACGACATCAACTACATCGGCCTGGGCGGGGCCTTGGGCATCACGGGCTGGCCGGGGCAGCCGCCGGCCATCCCCATGAACATCCTCGCCGACTTCGCCGGTGGCGGCCTCTACGCCGCCTTCGCCACCTGTCTGGCCCTGCTGGCGCGGCAGCGCAGCGGCCGCGGCCAGTACATCGACATGGCCATGAGCGACGGCGTCACCTCCCTGCTGACCTGGGTAGCCGGCCGCTATCTGGCCTGCGGCCAGGTGCCCCGGCCCGGGGAGGACGAGCTCAACGGCGGCGCCCCTTGCTACAACGTCTACGCGTGCGCCGACGGCCGCTACTTGACCATCGGTTGCCTGGAACCCTATTTCTGGGAAGCCCTCTGCCGGGCCCTGGGAGCCGAGCAGCTTGTCGTCCACCAGTGGGACCGGCAGCGGTACCCGGAGATGTTCGACTTCTTCCGACGTCGCTTCCGAGAGCGGACGCGGGACGAGTGGTTCCACGAGCTCCGACGGCACGACGTGTGCGTAGCACCCGTGTACTCTTTGGACGAGGTCTTCGCGGACCCCCACGTGCGCCACCGGCGGATGCTGGCGGAGGTAGAGCACCCTCAGCTGGGGACAGTCCGGCAGGTGGGCATCGGGCCGAAGCTGTCGGGTACCCCCGGGGCCGTGCGGAGCTTCGGGCCGCGCCTAGGCGAGCACACGGACGCCCTGCTCCGCGAGGTGGGCTACGGGGAGGCGGACATCGTCAGCCTCAGGGAAGCCGGCGCGGTGGGGTAGGTGCCGCCGCCTCGTGCGAGTAACACCGAGGGCCCGAACGACCAGGCTGCCCCGGGTCTCGCACCACGGGTGGCGGCGAAGGCCAAGGCCCACCGGGCGCGGCGCCACGCAGCTGCCGGACGGCCCGCCCGTTGCCCGGGGCGGCCCCGTGGTCCTACGATAGGGGCTGTTGTGTAGCAACCTCCCGGAGGAGGGCGTCCATGTGGGCAGTACCGAGAGCCATCACCGTGGCCACGGGGGCGGGGGAGGGTTCTACGGAGATCAACGCCTTCGACCGGGCCCTGCTGGACGCGGGCATTGCCAACCTGAACTTTCTGCGGGTCACCAGCATCCTGCCCGTGGGTGCGCGGTTGGTGCCCATGCGCCGGGTGCCGGAGGGCACCCTCATGCCCGCGGTGTACGCCCGCATCACCAGCCACGTCCCCGGGGAACGCATCGCGGCCGCGGTGGCGGTAGGCTTCAGCGAGGACAGCTACGGGGTCATCATGGAGTACTCCCACAAGGGCACCGCGGACAACGCGGAGCAGATCGTCCGCCGCATGGTCCGGGAGGCCTTCGACATCCGCGGCCTCCCGCTGCGGGAGGTGGTGGTGGGGGTTCGGGAGCACGTGGTGGAGCGGGTGGGCTGTGCGGTGGCGGCCGTGCTCCTGTGGCCGGACTGAGCGCTTTCGCGGGGAACTTCGGGGAGAGGAGGTTGGGAAGGATGTCCGAGTGGCTGTGGGACTACGGCGGAGAAGGCTTCGCCCACACGTACCGGGTGGACGAGGTCCTCTTCGAGGCGCCGTCCCCCTACCAACGGATCCGGGTCGTCCGCACGCCCCAGTTCGGCCGCATGCTCGTCCTGGACGACGCGGTCCAGACCTCCGAAGCCGACGAGTTCTGCTACCACGAGATGCTGGCCCACCTGCCCATGGTCACCCACCCGGAGCCACGGCGGGTCCTCATCATCGGGGGCGGGGACGGAGGCCTGCTGAAGGAGGTCCTCAAGCACCCGGTGCACGACGTGGTGATGGTGGAGATCGACCGGATGGTGGTGGACGCCACCCTGCGGTGGATCCCGGAGATCCCCGGGGCTGCGTTCCAGGATCCCCGCACGGAACTGCGCATCGAGGACGGCTTTGCCTACGTGCGGGAGTGCTCGGAGCGGTTCGACGTGGCCCTGGTGGACTCCACCGACCCGCAAGGCCCCTCCGTGCCCCTGTTCGGGGAGGCTTTCTACGGGGACCTGTACCGGGTCCTCCGGGAGGACGGAGTGCTGGCGGTCCAGAGCGGGTCTCCCCTGTACCAGGCGGAGCTCATCTCCCGGGTACGGCGCCACCTGCGGGCCCACTTCCCCGTGGTCCGCACGTACCTCGCGTGTGTCCCCAGCTACCCGGGGGTGCTGTGGACCTTCACCCTGGCGTCCAAGCGGTTCGACCCCCTCGCCCTTTCCCCGGAAGCGGTAGACCGGAGGGTGGCGGGCTTCGGGCTGCGGTACTACACGGGGCTACAGCACCACGCGGCCCTGAACCCTCCGCCCTTCCTCACGCCTGTGCTGGAGGCGCAGTCTTCCGAAGCATGACCCGGTTCCTGGGCGCCGCGGAAGAGGGACGGGTGGCCCTGCTCGGGGTGCCGTACGACCACACGCAGTCCTTCCGGCGCGGGGCCGCGGACGGGCCTCGGGCGGTGCGGGAGGCCTCCTGGAGCTTGGAAACTTACAGCCCCGCTCTGGACGCAGACCTGGCGGAGGCAGGCCTGCGGGACGCGGGCGACCTGGAGGTGACAGACCTCGCCCCCGCCGCCATGGTGGAAGCCGTGACCAGAGCCGTGGCGGACCTCCTGCCGCGGTGTACCCCGGTGGTCCTGGGCGGGGACCACACCGCCAGCGTGGGCGCAGTCCGGGCCGTGTCCCGGCGCTTTCCGGACCTCCGCGTGGTCGTCCTGGACGCGCACCTGGACCTCCGGGACACCTACGAAGGGAACCCTTGGTCCCACGCCTGCACTTCCCGCAGGATCTGGGAGGAGCTGGGGGACGGCCGCGTGGTCCAGCTCGGGGTGCGCTCCGGGACCAAAGAGGAGTGGGAGTTCTCCCGCCGCCACTGCCGCTGGTGCCTGGGTTCCTTGGCCATGCCGGAGACGGTGCGGGCGGAGCTGCGGGCGTGCCCCGTGTACGTGAGCGTGGACCTGGACGTCGTAGACCCCGCCTTTGCGCCCGGGGTGCCCAACCCGGAACCCGGTGGCCCTTCCTTCTTCGACGTCCTCCAAGCCCTGTACTCCCTTCAGGGGTTCACCGTGGTGGGGATGGACCTCGTGGAGACCGCCCCCACCCTGGACCCTTCAGGGGCCACCGCGGTGGCGGCGGCCAAGCTTCTCCGCGAGATGATCCTGGCCCTGTGCGGCTCACGGGCCCCCGCGTAAGGGGGTCCAGGACCGCACCGCCCTCTGAAACCGCTCGAGCTCTTCCAGGATGGATGAGGCGCTGACCGCCCCGGGGGAGGTGTCCGCCGCGGACGGGGCTTGTGGGCGGAGGACAGCCCGGATCTGGCTGAAGCTGAGTCCGCGGTCCCGGAGCTCGGCGACCTGGTCCGCGGGTGCTGAGGCCAACCGTGCCACCTCCTGAACCCGCCGGGCCTCCGCGGAGGGGTCGGGGTTCACGGAGGCCGCGAACTCCTGCAGTAGCGCGAGGGGGGCCTCTCCCACTACCGCCAGGCGCAACCCGCCCCTTTCCCATACCAAAAGGCGGAGCATCCCGACCGCGTGGGCGCGCGCCACGGTATCCCCGAGACGCAGCACCTCGCCCCCCGGAGGGGCCCCCATGCGGCCTGCGGCCACTTGGAACAGGGACAAGCCCGAAAACCCGTCCGAGAACTCCAGCACCGCCGCCTTCGCAGCCCCCCACGCCGCCACCCTAGCCGACCGGAAACGGAACCCCGCCGGCAGTTCCTGAGGCGCCACCACGGGGAAACCCACGTTACGGGACAGCTCTGAAAGGGAGCGCACCCGTACTCCTTCCCCGTCCAGCTTCAGGACCCGAACCCCCCGGGGCCTGGGCACGCGGAACAGCTCCGGTGGCACGGGGAGGAAGCTCACCCGCGTGAAGGTGCTGGTGAAGTACACGCCGCGCTCCGGGTCTGAGGCCTCAGACTTGAGCACCACCCCGGTCGCACGGTCCACCCACATCCGCCTAGCGATACCCGGGACCCGGGGCAGCAGCGCCAGCAGGTAAGCCTGGCGACCCGCCACCACGTCCGTACCCAGAAGCCGGACCGTGTGACTCTCGAGCACCTCCCCCAGCCAGGTGGGATCGGGCCGGCCGAGGGACGGGGCCTGCACCAACAGGTGCAGGGCGGGTTCGTACTGCCAGGTGTAGGCACCGTCGTCCACCACCAGCCGCCCCGCCAGCCGGGGCGGTGCCAGGAACTCGGTGCGGTAGGTGTGGGGACGCCGGTGCCACACCGCTGCCCGCACCGTCTCCGGCCCTGCCGGGCCCGGCGCGGTGAGGACCTGTACCGCCTCGTAGTCCGTACGCAGGGGGGCTTCCACGGCCCGTCGCAACAACCCCAACGGGGTCGGTCCGGGTTCGGCCCGGGCCCCCGAAAATGCTGCGAACGCCGTGGTCAAGAGCACGAGCGCTTTCACCGCGGTTCCTCCGAAGCCGGGGGTTCTCCGAGAAGCACCAGGCTGCCGTCCGTGAGGGCCACCTGGAAGACTGTGCGGTCCAGGACGCCGGGCGCCCCGCGGGCGGTGTGCTCCCAGGCAAACCAGTGCACCCCTGCCTCCGCAGCCCGCAGCCGGTCCAACTCGCCCCGCACCCAGGAGAACAGGACCACCGCGGCCGCCGCTACTGCTGCGGCCGTCCACAGAAGGCGTCCGCGCCTTGCGTCCCCGGACCCAGGCTGTTGCCCGCGCGCCGCCTGCAGGATGCGCGACTCCAGCTCCTGCGGCATCTCCCTGGGGGGCAGGTTCTGCAACAAGGCCCGCACCTGGGCGAGCTCCCGCCACAGGAGCTGGAGTTCCGGGTCCTGCCGCAGCCGGGTTTCCACCTCGCGGCGCTCCTCCGCGGTGACCTCGCCGTCCAGGTACGCGCTCACCAGACGCTCCCACCGCCGGTTCACGGTCCTCCCCCCTCCTCCTCGCGGGGAGCGCTAACCCCTTGCGGCCTCAGAGCCGGTGCGAGCCGGTCCCGCAGGGACCGCCGCGCCCGGTGCAGCCTGGACTTCACCGTCCCCAGGGGCAGGCCCAGGATCTGCGCGATCTCCTCGTACGCGAACCCCTGCACATCGCTCAGCAGGACCACCGCTCGGAGCTCCGGGCTCAGCTCCAGCAGCGCCTGTTGGACTTGGGCGTCTACCACGGGGTCCACCACCACCACCTCTGGGTTTCCGGAGGGGTCCGCCACCACGCGTTCGACTTCGCCCCCCGTCCTCGTGCTGGCCGGCTGGTCAAGGGACTCCACCCACACCCCCCGCCGGCGCCGGACCGAGTCGATGAACAGGTTGGTCACGATGCGGTACAGCCACCCGTCCAGGGGTACGCCGGGCCGCACCCGATCCAGGGCCCGGAACACCCGCAGGAAGGCCTCCTGGGTGAGGTCCTGGGCGTCCGCGTCGTTGCCGGTCATCCGGTAGGCCAGGTGGAACACCTGCCTCCCGTAGCGGCGCACGATCTGGTCGAAGAGGTCCGCGTCCTGGCTCGCGTCCGCCGACCGCGCCTTCGGGGGCATCAAGAAGGCTTCCCTCGCGACTCCCACGTCTTTCGGTACGGATCCTACCCTGCCCGGGGTTCCCCTAGGCCCCTTCCACACGGCTCCGGCCGCTCCTCCTCAAGGCACCTGCAGGTGGGGCCTGAGCTTCTCCAGCTTTTTGGGCCCGATCCCCTTGACCCGCAGCAGGTCCTCCAGCCGGCGGTACTGGCCGTTCCTACCGCGGTCCTCCACGATCCGCCTGGCCAGCACCGGGCCGATGCCAGGAAGCCGCTCCAGCTCCTCCACGGTAGCCAGGTTCAGGGACAGCACCCCGGGCGGGGACGGCGCGGCCGGCCTGGCCGTGCGTGCGGGACCGGGGGACCCTCCTACCACGACAGGGGAAGGCGCCGGGCCGAGCCAGGGAACCATCAGGCCCACCAACACCGCCAGACAGGCGGCGGCCATGACCAGGGCCTCGTGCCGGGTGAACTGCAGCATCCCACTGGAGTCAACGCGGGAGGGGGCTGTTTTTGCACTCCGGGGAGGGGACCGGGCGAGGAAAATGACTGGGCGGTTTTGGCGCGGTTTACCCCTTGGCCTCCGCGGGCACCGGCTCCAGGACGATGTTCAGCACCTTCCCCGGCACGTACACCACGTCCTTCACCACCCGGCCGTCCACGTGCTGCTGCACCCGCGGGCTCGCCAAAGCCAGGGCCCGAGCCTCCGGCTCGGGCAGGTCCTCGGGCACCACAAGCCGGTCCCGCACACGGCCGTCCACCTGCACCACCAGGGTTACCTCGGCAGCCTTCGCCAGCTCCGGGTCGTAACCCGGCCAGGGCTGGGTGTGCACGCTGTAGCCTCCCCCGAGCCTCTCCCACAGCTCCTCCGCCAGGTGCGGGGCCACGGGCGCCAGCATGAGGACGAGGCAGCGCAGCGCCTCCTCCCACGCGGGGCTCCCCGCCAGGATGTCCCGCACCCGGTACAGGTGGTTGGTGAACTCCATGAGGGCCGCGAGGGCGGTGTTGAACCCGAAGTGCTCGAAGTCCTCGGTGACCTTCCGGATGGTCCGGTGGGTCCGCCGGCGCAGCTCCAGCGCCTGTTCCCGGGACGCCGGTGTGTGGGGGGGCGGGGGCGGGCTCGTAACCAGGTCCCACACCCGCCGCAGGAACCGCGCTACCCCTTCGATGTCCCGGCTGCTCCACGGGCCCCCTTCCTCCCAGGGCCGCATGAACATCAGGTACGCGCGCACCACGTCGGCGCCGTACTTGGCCACCTGCTCGTCGGGGTCCACCACGTTCCCCCGGGACTTGCTCATCTTCTCTCCGTCCTCGCCGAGGATCACCCCCTGGTTGAACAGCCGGAGCATGGGCTCTCGGAAGGGCAACAACCCCAGGTCCGCCAGGGCCTTGGTGAAGAACCGCGTGTACAGGAGGTGCATCACCGCGTGCTCCGCCCCGCCCGTGTATTGGTCCACGGGGCACCAGTACGCCACCTGCTCCGGGTCGAAGGGGGCCCGGTCCTCGTGGGGAGACAGGTACCGGTACTGGTACCAGGAGGAGTCCACGAAGGTGTCCATGGTGTCCGTTTCCCGCTCCGCGGGTCCCTGGCACCGGGGGCACCGGGTCCTGCGGAACCCCTCGTGGTACTTCAGGGGTGACTCCCCCGTGGGCATGAAGTCCACGTCCTCGGGCAGCAGCACCGGCAGGTCCTCGTAGGGGACGGGCACCGTCCCGCAGCGGTCACAGTACACGATGGGGATGGGGGTACCCCAGTACCGCTGCCGGCTGATGAGCCAGTCCCGCAGGCGGTAGTTCACCGCCCGCCTGCCCCGGCCGGTCTCCTCCAGCCACGCGATCACCTTGGGGATCCCCTCCGGGACGGGTGTGCCGTCGAAGGGGCCGGAGTTCACCATGCGGCCCGGGCCCTCGTAGGCGGCCTGCAGGGGTTCCGCGAGGGGCTCTCCCGGCGGCTGGATCACCACGGGCACGGGCAGCCCGTACTTGCGGGCGAACTCGAAGTCCCGCTGGTCGTGGGCCGGCACTCCCATGATGGCGCCGGTGCCGTATCCCATCAGGACGTAGTCTGCGATCCAGATGGGGATCCGCTCCCCGTTCACGGGGTTGGTGGCGTAGGTCCCAAGGAACACCCCCGTCTTCTCCCGCTCCGTGCTCATGCGGTCGATCTCGCTCTGCCGGCGGGCTTGGTAGGTGTACGCCTCCACCTCCGCCTTGCGGCCGGGTTCCGTCAGGACAGGGACCAGGGGGTGTTCGGGGGCCAGGACCATGAAGGTGGCGCCCCACAAGGTGTCGGGCCGGGTGGTGAACACCACCAGGGGGTGTTCGGAACCGTCCGGCGCGTGGGCGCGGAAGGTCACCTCCGCACCCTCGCTGCGGCCGATCCAGTTCCGCTGCATGGTGACGATGCGCTCCGGCCAGTCGATCCCCGAGAAGTCCAAAAGCTCGTCCGCGTACTGGGTGATCCGGAAGAACCACTGCTCGAGGTCCTTCTTGACCACCGGGGTGTCGCAGCGCTCGCACCGGCGGTCCTGTCCCACCACCTGTTCCCGGGCCAAGGTGGTGTTGCAGTTGGGGCACCAGTCCACAGGTGCCAGGGCCCGGTAGGCGAGCCCGGCCTCGTAGAACTTCAGGAAGAACCACTGGTTCCACTTGTAGTACTCGGGCTCGCAGGTGACGATCTCCCGGGACCAGTCGAACATGGCCCCCATGGACCGCAGCTGCCGCCGCATGCGCTCGATGTTGCCCAGGGTCCACGTCTTCGGGTGGATCTTGTGCTTGATGGCCGCGTTCTCCGCGGGCAGGCCGAAGGCGTCGAACCCGATGGGGAACAACACGTTGTAGCCCCGCATGCGGCGGTAGCGGGCGGCCGCGTCGCTCGGGGCCATGGCGTACCAGTGGCCGATGTGCAGGTCCCCGCTGGGGTACGGGTACATGGTGAGGAAGTAGAACTTCGGCCGGTCGCTGCGGTCGGGGGTCCGGTACAGCCCGTCCCGCTCCCAGCGGGCCTGCCACTTGGCCTCCAGGGCCCTGGGGTCGTACCGCTGGTTCATCTTCCTCGCCCCCTCACTCCCCCGGCGACGGGGCCGCCTCCGACCTCCTGGCGCGGACGGGGGTCAGCCAGCCGTGTCGGTCCGGTACCTTCCCCTCCACCACGTCGTAGAAGGCCCGTTGCACCTTCTCCGTGACCGGGCCCCGGCGGCCTGCTCCCACGGGGACGCGGTCCACGGACCGCACGGGGGTGATCTCCGCCGCGGTCCCCGTGAGGAAGATCTCGTCCGCCAGGTACAGCATCTCCCGCGGCAGGGAAACCTCCCGCACCTCGTAGCCCAGCTCCCGCAGCAAGGTGATGGCCACCTGCCGGGTCACCCCCGGCAGGATGGAGTGCGCCAGGGAGGGGGTGTAGACCACTCCGTCCCGCACCACGAACACGTTCTCCCCGCTGCCCTCGCTGACGTACCCCTCCACGTCCAGGGCGATGGCTTCCGCGAACCCCCCGTCCCGGGCTTCCATGGTCATCAGCTGGGAGTTGATGTAGTTGCCCGCGATCTTGGCCATGGCCGGGTGCGTGGAGGGCGCCATGCGCCGCCACGTGGAGACCACTACGTCCACGCCCTGTTCCAGGGCCTCAGGGCCCAGGTAGGCTCCCCACTCCAGGGTCAGGATGGCCACCTCCGCGGGCGCCTTGCGCGGGTCCAGCCCGAAGGCCCCCGCCCCGCGGTACACCAGGGGTCGGATGTAGCAGGCGCGGTGCTCGTTGTACCCCACGGTCTCCAGGATGGCCTGGGTGATCTGCTCGGAGCTGTACGGGACCTCCATCCGGAAGATGCGGCAGGAGTCGAAGAGCCGCCGGACGTGGGCCTGGAGGCAGAAGACCGCGGGGCCCTGGGGGGTGTCGTAGGCCCGGATGCCCTCGAACACGCTGCTCCCGTAGTGCAGGGCGTGCGCGGCCACGTGGACCGTGGCCTGTTCCCACGGCACCAGTTTGCCGTTGTGCCACACGTACCGACCCGGCGTCATGCGAACCTCCCCTGCCGCGTCTGGCGGCCGACCCGAAAGTCAGGTCCCGAAAGCCGCGAGCCTCCGCCGCAGGGGACGGAGGCTCGCCTCCGCGGTACCACCGTGGTTGGCAAGCTTGGTGGAGCCAAGGGGACTCGAACCCCTGACCTCGTGCATGCCATGCACGCGCTCTCCCAACTGAGCTATGGCCCCAGACCTGCCCTCTCTCTGCCCTTCACCCGGCCACCGCACCGACTACGCTGCCCAACGACGGCTGCGCAATCTTGCGCTTCCGGTCCGCTGGACGGCTTTTCGGATAAACCCGCCGCGCGGACCGCCAGTGCAGCTCCGGGTGGTCCGGCCGGCCTACACCTACTCCCTCCCGGTCCTCGCCACCTGCACCCGTCACTCAAGTATACGGAGCCGCCCGGGGCCCGTCAAAGCCAAAGGCCCTGCGGGGCCGGTACGGCCTCTCGGGTGGGTCCGCTCTTACACCACCCCAGTGCCCTGTGGCCGACCGTTTTTTGGGACAGGCTCCTCCTAGGGCGTCCCTACGGGGAGAGCCGGACGATGAAGGCCCCCGTCTGACCCTGGGCCGCGTGCTGGCCCACGCTGCACAGAAAGCCCACCTGGCCCGAATTCAGGCGGGGCACGGTGAACTCCACCTCCGCCCGCTTGCCCGCGTCCACGAACACGAACCGGCGTCCGTCCGCGGTGGTGCCCAGGCGGAACTCCCCCCGCACCGTGAGCTCCACCTGGTTGAAGAGCTCCGAGGCCAGGTTGTGAGGCCGCTGGTGGGGGTCCTCGTTCACCAGCTCGAGCACCACCCGCTCCCCTGCCACGAGCTGGATCACGTTGGGCTCGAACTTGAAGGACACCATGGACACCCGGATGGTGCGGGGTGCGGGCCCTGCCGCAGCCAGGGATACCGACCAGGCTCCTACCAGCAACGCCAAGAACAGCCTGCGCGCCATGGTTTCTCCCTCCTCACCATAGACTAAGGTGCTAGACGGCCCGCACGAACCGCTGGGCGATTCTCGGGAACCGCGGTGTCTATGGAACCGGGAGGCTGTAACGAAGCCGTCACGCGGTGCCGTGGGACGAACTCCTAGGAGCCCGTCCTGGGAAAAGCCCTGGGAGCATCGAGCCGGGGGGTCGTTTAGCCCCCCAGGTACGCCCGTTTGACCTCCGGGTTCTCCTGCAGCTCCGCGGCGGAGCCCTGCAGCACCACCTGCCCGGTCTGGAGGACGTAACCCCGGTGGGCCACCTGCAGGGCCATGTACGCGTTCTGCTCCACCAGCAGGATGGTGGTGCCCTGTCGGTTGATCTCCTGGATCGCGTCGAAGATCTGTTCGACCAGCACCGGCGCCAGCCCCATGGAAGGCTCGTCCATCAGCAGCACCCGCGGCCGGGCCATGAGGGCGCGGCCGATGGCCAGCATCTGCTGCTCGCCCCCCGACAGGGTGCCCGCCACCTGCCCAGACCGCTCCCGGAGCCGGGGGAAAAGAACGAACACCCGCTCCAGGTCCTCGCGGATCCCCTGTGTGTCCGTGCGGGTGAAGGCTCCCATCTCCAAGTTTTCCAGGACCGTGAGCCGCCCGAAGATCCGGCGCCCCTCAGGCACCTGCACCACCCCCCGCTCCACGATCCGGTGGGGCGGGATCTGGGTCAGGTCTTCGCCCTCGCAGCGTACGGAGCCAGACCGTGGGCGCAGCAGGCCGCTCACCGTATTCAGGGTGGTGCTCTTGCCGGCACCGTTGGCCCCCAAGAGGGCCACGATCTCCCCCGCCTCCACGGCCAGGGAAACCCCTTTCAGGGCGTGGATGTTGCCGTAGTAAACGTGCAGATTTTCCAGCTCCAGGAGGGCCATGCCTTACCCCAGGGCCTCCGCCGCCACCTTCCGGGTCCCCAGGTACGCCTCGATGACCCGGGGGTCCGCCTGCACTTGCTGGGGGGTACCCTCCGAGATCTTCTCCCCGTAGTCCAGCACCGTCACCCGGTCCGAGATGGTCATAACCACCCGCATGTGGTGCTCGATGAGCAGGATGGTGATGCCCAGCTCGTCCCGCAACCTCCGGATGAACTGGATCATCTCCTGGGTCTCCGCGGGGTTCATGCCCGCGGTGGGCTCGTCCAGCAGCAGCAGCTTGGGGCGGGTAGCCAGGGCCCGGGCCAGCTCCAGCTTCCGCTGCTCCCCGTAGGGCAGATTGCGGGCCAGGAAGTTCAGCCGCCCACCCAGGCCCACAAACTCCAGCAGCCGCCGGGCTTCCCCGTGGGCCCAGCGCTCCTCCCGGCGGACCGCGGGGCTCCCCACCACCGCCCCCACCCACGTGGACCGCAAGTGCATGTGCAGCCCCACCAGGACGTTTTCCAACACCGTCATGTTGGCGAACAGGCGGATGTTCTGGTAGGTGCGGGCGATGCCCAGGTGGGCGATCTCGTCCGGACGCAGTCCGTCGATGCGCTGGCCCCCGAAGCGGATCTCCCCCTCGTCGGGCCGGTAGAACCCCGTGACACAGTTGAACAGGGTGGTCTTGCCCGCCCCGTTGGGGCCAATGACGCTGTGGATGGACCGTTCCTCCACCTCCAGGTCCAGCGCCCGAATGGCCACCAGGCCCCCGAAGCGCTTGGTCATGCGGCGGGTAGCCAGGATGGGCATATCTCAGAGGCCTCCCTCCACCACGGCCTCCTGAGCGGCCACCGCCACGGGCTCTGCACCCTCCTCCAGGGCGCGCAGCTCCCGCCGCTGGGCCGCGGCGGGGAGGAGACCTTCCGGCCGCAGGAGCATCATGGCCACCAGGGCGACCCCGTACACCAGAAACCGGAACTCCCCGAACTCCCGGAGCAGCTCCGGCAGTCCGATGAGGATCAGGGACCCGACCAGGACCCCTGGAATGCTCCCCATCCCGCCCACGATGATGAGGGCGACGACCTGGATGGAGATCAGCAGCTGGAAGCTGTGCGGGAACACCGAGCCCACCATCACCGCGAAGATAGCCCCCCCCATCCCCGCGAACGCCGCGCCCAGCCCGTATGCCAGCAACTTGACGCTGACGAGGTTGATGCCCAAAGCCTCCGCCACGTCCTCGTCCTCCCGGATCGCCATCCAGGCCCTCCCCAGCCGGGAGTCCTGGAGCCGCCACGCCACGAAGGCAACTACCGCGGAGGCCACCACCGTCAGGTAGTACAGGTGCTGGGGGCCAGAGAACTCGAACCCCGCGAGGACGGGCTTGGGGATCGCCAGCACTCCCTGGGATCCCCCCACCCAGGGCCGGAGAGCGTCGGACAGGACCAGGAGGCGTACGATCTCTCCGAACCCCAGAGTGGCGATGGCCAGGTAGTCACCCCGGATGCCCAACACCGGGATTCCGAGGACGACCCCGGCCACGAGGGACACCAACACCGCCACGGGCACGGCAGCCCAGAAGGACCAGTGCGCGATCCCGTGCTCCCCCACGGAGGTGAGCAAGCCCACGGTGTACGCGCCGATGGCGAAAAAGGCCACGAACCCGAGGTCCAGCAGGCCCGCCAATCCTACCTCGAGGTTCAGCCCGAGCCCCATGAGGGTGTACAGGCCTACGATCACCAAGACCTGAGCTACGAAGGGCCCACCCGCCACCGGCAGCGCCGCCAGGGCCGCCAGCCCCACGCCCACCCAGACCGCCCGGGCCACGCGCGGTGGCAGGACGGCCACCCGGCTCGGCCTTGCCCGCACCGCCTGCCAGACCGAGGCGCCCCCCGTGGCCACCGCGAACACCACCGCCGCCCCCTGGACGGTAGGACCTCCGCCGGCCACGAACAACCAGTCCCGGACCGGAGCGAGCCCTTCAGGTTGCAACACCAGCAGGACCAGCTCCTGGAAGAGAGCCAGCCCCACCGCGGTTCCCAGCCCTGTGGCCAGGGGTCCCACCGCGCGCCGCGGCGCCGCTGCCGCCCCCGCCCCCAGGCCCCCCAACACGATTCCGAGAAGCGTCCACCCCAGCCACGCTTCGTCTGGGGCCCGGCCTGCGGACAGGAGCTGCAGGAGGGTGGGAGACGCGTTGACGAACACGCTGCGCAGGTCCACCTGTCGGGACAGCCACACCAGGAGGCCCAGGGTCGCGCCCGCGGTGGCCCCGGCCACGAGCCCTGCCCCGATCCGTCCCACCCCCGGCGTCCTCGCCCGCCTCGCGGAGACCGCGCCCGCGCCCACCAACAGGCTCCCCAGCAACACCTGCCCCGCGGACACCCAGCCGTCCACCACCCACCGGGCGTGCAACGCCTCCACGAGCCCTGCGAGGCTCAGGAAGCAGGCCACGGCTCCGAAGACCAGCCCCACCCGCCACACGGCTAGGCCCTCTTGGCCGCCAGCCGCTCTCCCAGGATCCCCTGGGGACGGAAGATGAGCACCATGACCAGCATGGTGAAGGCGATCACGTCCTTCAGCTGGTACGGGGCGCGGATGCCCAGCCCGTCCAGGAAAAGGGCGGGGCCCACGGACTCCACCACGCCCAAAAACAGGCCGCCCAGCATGGCGCCCGGGATGTTGCCGATTCCCCCCAGCACCGCGGAGGTGAAGGCCTTGATCCCCGGGACGAACCCCATGAAGAAGTGCACCTGCTTGAATACCAGGGCGTAGAGGATCCCCGCGGCGCCCGCGGCCGCCCCCCCGATGGCGAAGGTGAGCACGATGATGCGGTCCACGTCGATCCCCATCAGGGCCGCGGCGTCCTTGTCCTCGGACACCGCCCGCATCGCCTTGCCCACCTTGGTCCGCATCACGAACTGGTACAGGGCGAACATGAGTACGGCGGCGCTCACCAGGACCACCGCCTGCGTTCGCAGGATTCCCACTCCCAGGACCTGCCACTCTCCCTTGAACAGCTCGAACTCCGGGTAGGCCTTGAACCCAGACCCGTACAACCCTCGGAAGGCGTACTGCAGGAAAAAGGATGCGCCGATGGCGGTGATGAGGGGTACCAGGCGGGGTGCCCGGCGGAGGGGGCGGTAGGCCACCCGCTCCACCAGCACCGCCACGCCCAGGGACACCGCCGCCGCCACCGCCACCAGGAGTAACAGGGACAGGATGGGGTGGCGGTTCAGGAACCCGGAGGCGGCGAGAGGAGCTGCCACGAAGTAGGCGGTGTACGCCCCGCTCATGAACACCTCTCCGTGGGCGAAGTTGATCATGCGGAGGATGCCGTACACCATGGTGTACCCCAGGGCGATGAGGGCGTAGATGCCCCCCTGGGCCAAACCGAAGACCACGAAGTCCATCCACTGCTCGCCGGTGTAGCGGCCCAGGCGGAGGGTCCCCACGGTGCCCCACACCACCACCGCCACCACCATCAGGCGGAAGGCCCACAGGAAGGCGTCCACGAAGTTCAGCCGCCGCGTCATACCCGCCGCCAAGACCTCAGGAACCCCCTTTCGTGTCCGGGGGAAACGGCCGCGGGGGACGGGCCTCGGCCCGTCCCCCGCAGGCTCCCCAAGTCGTCCTCACCGCTTCATGGCCCAGACCTTCTTCGGGTCCGTCCCCGGGTTCCACTTGGCCGGGTCCGCGGACATGGTCTGGTAGACCGCGATCTTGGGGTCCGCGCAGTCCCCGTGGGGGTTGCAGGTCAGGTTCCCCGTGATGCCCGGGAAGTTCCGGGTGGCGAACAGGGCGTCCCGCAGGGCCTTGCGGCCGATGTACGTGTTGCCCTGGGCGTCCTTCTTGGCCACCTTCTCGATGGCTGTAAAGATCATCATGGCCGCGTCGTACGCGTGGGCGTGGAAGGCCGAAAGCGGCTTTTCCCCGTACTTCTTCTGGTGCTTGTCCAGGAACTGCTGGTACTTCGTGCCCAGGGCCTCCACCGACAGGTCCGGGCTGGAGTGGTACATCCCCCGCGCGGCCTCCCCCGCGGCCTTCCAGAAGTCCGGGGAGAAGGTGCCGTCTGCGCTCATCAGCGTCACCTTCTCCAGGCCCGCCACCTCCTTGGCCTGCCGGGTGATGTGCCCGCCCGCGGCGATGAAGATGGGGTAGTAGATGAGCTGCGGCCTGCCTGCGGCGATGCGGGTGAGCATGGGCCGCATGTCCGTGTCCGTGGGCGAGACGGCTTCCTGGGAGGTGATGGTCCCGCCCAGCCGCTTGAACACGTCCGCGAACACGTTGGCCAGCCCCTCCGCGTACGGACTGCCGTCGTGGACGGTGGCCGCGCGGCGCACACCGAGGACGTGGTACGCGAACTGCGCCGCCGCCCGGCCCTGCACCAGGTCGTTGTGGGCGGTCCGCAGGTAGCAGGCGTACTCCGGTCCCCGCTTGGGGTCGGTCAGCTTCGGCGCGGTGTTGGAGGGGGAGACCGTCACGATCCCCGCCTTGCACAGGATGGGCGCCCCCGGGACCGCCTCGCTGGAGCAGCTGCTCCCAATGGCGGCCACGATCTGGCGGTTCGCGGCTAGCTTGGTGGCCGCGGTGGTGCCGCCCTCCGCGTTGCAGCCGCTGTCCTCCCCGATGAGCCGTACGCGGTGACCCGCCACGGTCTTCTTGTCGTCGATGGCGATCTCGATGCCGCGGCGGCTGTCCACCCCGAGGCTCGCGTCAGGTCCGGCCACCACGAGCCAGTACGCGATGAGGATGGGCTGCCCGCGGGCCACGCGGACCACGCCCCAGTCGTCCGTCACCGGTCCCATGCGGACCGGTGCCGCGTAGGTGGCCGCCCACGAGGTGACGGCCACCACCAGCCCGACCAGTACCGCCCAAATGGTTTTGGCCTTGCTCATCGCATCAGCCCCCCTTGCTGCCAGTTTTAGCGTCCCAGGATTCCTGGACGAAAAGCCCGACTTTTGCCCTTCGGATTCACCCCCTTTCGAACAAGGGTTTGCTGCATCCCACTCAGCAGCAACCTAGGCTTCGCTGCGTCCCCACCCACTCCCTGCCGACCCGCCTCCGGCTGGAAGTGTATCCGGAAAACCCTGACCGCGGTCCCCAAAATCGCGGCGCGACTTCTGGAGGTGATCGAGAGCCCCCGGTCCACCCATCTGCCAGAAGGATTTTCCGGGACAGGCTGCTAGCGGACCAGCTCCCGGAGGGGGACCAGCTGCACCCCCCTGCGCTCCAGCTCCCCTACCATCTCCGCCAGAATCTCCACGGTGTGGCGGCGGTTGGCGTGCCCGATCCCCACCGCGGAACCTTCCCGCAGGGCCAGCTCCGCCAGCCTCCGGGCCTGCCCTCGCACCGCTTCCGGAGAAGGGTCGTGGTCCAGGAAGACGGAGCGGCGCGCGGTGGGCACTCCCAGGCTCTTGGCCACCAACTCCACAGAGCTCCTGGGGGTGGTGCGCGAATCCAGGAAGAACAGCCCCTCCTCCCGTAGCACACGCAGGACGGCCCCCACCACTCGCGGGTCCGCGGTGGCCCGGGACCCCATGTGGTTGTTGACGCCCACAGCGCCCGGCACCGCCCGCAAGGCGGCCCGCACCGCCTGCGCGATCTCTTCCTCCGACATGTCCACCCGGACGCCGAACTCCCCCAGGAGACGTGCCAGGGAAGGGTCCTCGGGTTCCATGGGCAGGTGCAAGAGGACGTCTACGCCCGCTTCCCGGGCCCTGTGGGCCAGCTCCAGGGAGTGTGGGAGGCCGGGCAGGATGGCCAGGGTCACGGGACGGCCGATGCGGAGCACCCGGTCCAGCTCCTCCAGGTGCATCCCCGCGTCGTCCAACACCACCGCCACCCGGGCGCCCCTGCTCTCGTTGGAGGCGACCTTGGAGGAGAACCCCAGGCGCACTTGGAGCACCGGCAGGACACGCCCGCCGTGCTCCACGCCGAACTCCAGGACCTGTCCCCTTCCCTCCGGCCGGCTCGCGAGGAGCGCGCCGCCCGCGTCTTCCGCGGCCTTCACCAGGGAGCCCGTAGCCACCTTCAGGTTCCCTCCCGTGGGCAGCACCACCCGGTACCGGGCGTGACGCCACCGTAGGGCTCCCTCGCGCCTGGGCTCCGCCCCTACCACCTCCCAGCGCGCTCCCGGGGGAAGGGCCTCCAGCACCCGGGCCCGCAGTTCCGCGGCTTCCGGCTCCAGGTCCACCACGGGAGGAGCCGTGGGGGAGGGCGGGGCTGTGGGAGCGGGGTGGGGCACGGGAGCCTGGGCGGGACTGGGTTCGCGGGGCCGCGCGCAGGCGAAGGCCGCGGCGGCTGCCACCGCGGCCAGCCCCACCACCCAGACTGCACGGGTCGTGGAACGCCGGCCCTTCCGGCTACCCCGCTGCCTCCGGGCCACGGCTCACCGGCTCCGCAGGACCTCTGCGGCCTTGCGCAGCTGCTCCAGGCGGATGGCCTCCACCTCTCGGTCTCCTTTGCCCTCCACCCGGTCCCCTGCCAGCACGTCGGGCTGGATCCCGTGGCGGTGGATGTCCCGGCGCTTGGGGGTCAGGTACTTGGCGGCGGTGATGGTGGCTCCCCGCCCGCCGGGAAGGTCCACCACCGTGGTGATCACGCCCTTTCCGAAGGTCCGCTGCCCCACCAGGACCGCCGTACCGGTGTCCTGCAGAGCGCCGGCCACGATCTCGCTGCACGAGGCCGTCCCCTCGTTGACCAGCACCACCACGGGCTTAAGGTATTTTTCCCGCGGGGTGGCCTGAACGGTGCGGGTGCGTCCTTCCCGGTCCACTTCGTGCACGATGGGGCCCTTGGGCACGAACCAGTCCGCCACCGCGGTGCACTGGTCCACCAACCCGCCCGGGTTAAAGCGCAGGTCCAGGATCAGGCCCCGGGCTCCCGCGGCTTCCGCCCGCCGCAGGTGCTGCCCGAACCGCTCCGCGGTGTCCTGGTTGAAGGCCAGGATGCGGACGTAGGCGGCCTGAGCGGACCGGACCACCTCCCGCTCCCCCTCCGTGAGGGCCTCCTCCCCCTGCACGCTCACCACCTCGATGCGGGCTCGGGTGATGGAGACCTCAAAGGTGCGGTCCTGCCGCTGGACCCGCAGGCGCACCGTGGTCCCCTGGGGGCCCCGGATCCGCGCCACCGCCTCCTCGATGGGCATGTCCCGGGTGGGCACCCCGTCCACGTGCGTGATGTGGTCCCCCGCCCGTAGCCCCGCCCGCGCCGCGGGGGTGTCGGGGATGGGAGCCACCACCACAAGCCGGCTGTCCTTCTTCTCGATGAAGATCCCGACCCCGTAGAAGAACCCCCGGAAGTCCTCCCGGAACCGGCGGTACCCCTGCTCGTCGAAGAAGGCGGTGTACGGGTCGCCCAAGGCCTGCAGCATCCCGCGGGCGGCCCCGTCGTACAGCTTCCGCCAGTCCAGGTTGCGCTCGATGTAGTGGCGCTGCAGCTGGTCCGCCAGGGCCTGCAGCATCCGCTGGCCCTCGCCGCGGGCGTCGGCCGCAGACGCCTGCCGTAGCCCCAGGGCGTAGCCTGCGGAGAACACCGCGGACAGCACCAGCAGCACCGCAAGAGCCGACGCCAGCGCCTTCCGCTCCTTCATGGCTGACCTCCCGAAACAGTCCGCGGCCGCGTTCTCCAGGCCCACCCTCAGCGCAAGGGGTCCACGGGACGACCGTTCACCCGGATCTCGAAGTGCAGGTGGGGCCCGGTGCTGTAGCCCGTGCTGCCCACCCGGCCCAGGAGGTGGCCCGCCGCCACCCGGTCCCCGGGCGACACCGCGATGGAGGAAAGGTGGCCGTAGAGAGTCGCGACACCGCCTCCGTGGTCGACCACGACCAGTTTACCGTACCCTCCGAACCAGCCCGCGTACACCACGGTGCCCGCGGCTGCGGCCCGCACGGGGGTGCCCCACGGGGCCGCGATGTCCACTCCGTGGTGCATGCGGACGATCCCGAACAAGGGGTGTCGCCGCAGCCCGAACCCGGAGGTGAGGGGGCCCCGGGCCGGCCAGGCCAGGCCCGCCCGCAGCCGCAGGCCCATGCGCAGCTGGCCTGGCCGGGAGGGGGCCAGCTGCTGCAACAGCGCCTCCAGCCTCCGGGAGTCCTCCTCCAGCTCCTCCGCCAGGCGCTCGTAGGCCGCCCGCTCCCGTTGTACCCGGGCCAGCAGCGCCCGCTTCCGGAATTCCTCCTCGGCCACGGCCCGGCGTCGGGCTTCCAACTCCTTGTGGAGCCCTTCTGCCTCCGCGCGCTCCTTCTCCAGCTCCTCGCGCAGCGCTTCCCACCGTCGCCGCTCCTCCGCGGTCTGTCGGACCAGCTCCGCGTCCTTCCGCACCACCCGGCCCAGGAAGTCGAACCGCGTCAGGAAGGTACCGAAGTCCCCCGAAAGCAGCAGGACGTCCACGTACCCCACCCGCCCCCACCGGTGGATGGCGCGTAGCCGCTCCTCCAGCCGGTCCTGCAACCCCTCCAGGCGGGCCCGGGACGCCTCCTCTCTGGCCCGGGTACTGGCCTCCCGCGCCCTCACCACCCTCAGCCGGGCCTCTAGCCTCCGCACCTCACCTTCCAGGTGCTCCCGGGCGTGCTCGATCCGTTGCAGCTCCGCCAAGACGCTGCGCTCCTGACGACGGGCCTCCTGCAGCTCCTGACGGGTGCGCTCCAGCTGGCGGCGCACCCGTTCCAGCTGTCGCTGCCGGTCCTGCAGGGGCGCCGCTTCCACCCCGGCCGCCCATGCCACCGCCGCGGCGGCCAGCACCAAGGCAAGCCAGGACCTCACAGGCGCACGAACCTCCCCACGGACAGCAAGGCCCCCGCCAACCCGAGCCCAACCCCCGCACCCAGCAACACCCCGCCCAAAGGCAAGACCACCTGGCCGGGAGTCAGCACGGGCAGGAAGGGCCAGGCCTCCTGGAGCTTGCCCACGGCCCAAGGGTAGAAGCCGGTCCACAAAGCCACCGCACAAGCTGCCGCGGCCGCGCCCTGAAGGCCCCCTTCCACCACGAAGGGCCACCGCACGAACCAGGCCGTGGCGCCCACCAGCCGCATGATCTCGATCTCGTGTTGCCTTGCCAGCACCGTGAGCCGGAGGGTGTTGGTACTCACCACCGTGGCCACCGCAGCCAGGGCCAGGGTGGCCACGGCACCTGCTGCCCGCACCAAGCGGGTGAGCGCCAGCAGACGGTCCGTGGCGTTCTCCCCGTAGGTGACCTCCTCCACCCCGGGGACGGAGCGCAGGGACTGGGCCACCGCGCGCAAGTCTTGCGGCGTGCGGGGACGGACCTCCAGGGTGTGGGGGAGGGGGTTGCGGCGAACCGCCTCGCGCAGCTGCACCCCTCCCAAGGCCTGCTCCAACCTGCGGAGCGCCTCCTCCCGCGGGATCAACACCACCTGTTGGACCCCCGCCAGGCCGGCCGCGGCCGCGCGGGCTGCTTCCACCTCCGCGGGGCTCAGCCCGTCTCGCAGGGAAGCTACCACCACCAGCTGCGCCTCCACCCGCGTGGCCAGGGCCTGCAAATTCCACAGGCTCACCAGGGCGCCCCCCAGGGCCAGGAGAGCGGCCAGCATGGTGCTCACCGCGGCCACGGACATCAGGCCGTTTCGCCAGAAGCCCAGTACCCCTTCCCGGCTGAGATAGGCCAGGGAGGCCAAAGCGGCCCGAAGCCGCGTGGGGCCTCTCCTGCGAACCGAATCGGTTCGGGGAGGGGTCTGGACCCCCTCAGGGAACTGCGCGAGGTCTGGCATACCGTCCCTGCACCTCGTCCCGCACCACCCGCCCGTCCTGCACCTCCACCACCCGCCGCCGCAGGATGTCCACCACCGTCTTGTTGTGGGTGGTCATGAGCACGGTGGTGCCCCGCAGGTTGATCCGGGACAGGAGCTTCACGATCTCCCAGGAGGTCTCCGGGTCCAAGTTTCCCGTGGGTTCGTCCGCCAGGAGGATGCGAGGGCGGTTGGCCAAGGCGCGGGCGATGCTCACCCGCTGCTGCTCCCCGCCGGACAGCTGCCGGGGGAACGCGTCCTGCCGGTCTACCAGCCCCACCAGTTCCAGGGCAGCGCGGACCTGGCCGGGGACCCACTCCGGAGGGGTGCCCACCACCCGCAGGGCGAAGGCCACGTTCTCGTACACCGTGCGGTCGTTCAGGAGCTTGAAGTCCTGGAACACGACCCCAAGCTGTCTCCGGAGGAGGGGCACCGCCCGGGGCTTCAGCCGGTGCACTTCCCACCCGGCCACCCGCACCCGGCCCCGGGTGGGCAGCTCCTCCCGGTACAGCAGGCGGAGCAAGGTGGATTTGCCCGCTCCCGTGGGCCCCACCAGAAAGACAAACTCCCCCTCCTCCACGGAGAGGGAGACGTCGTGCAGGGCCACCCGGCCCCCGGGGTAGACCTTGGAAACGCCTTCCAGCTCGATCAGGGGCACGTATGGGTGCTCCGTCCCTGCGCTGCGTGGGCCCGCCGAAACCTACGGAGAGGCGGGCCTTGGCCGACTACCCTCCGTACGCGCTGTGGCCTTCTGTTCGGCCTGACCCGGGCGGAATCCTGCTCCCTGGTCTAGACCACCCCAAACGTCCCTGCGGGACGTTTGGGGACCCCCGTCCACCATCTCTCCGAGGCGTTTTCCGGGACAGGGCTGCTGGGCCCCAAAAATCGCCGCGTGATTTTTGGAGACTGGGTCCCTCCTCCCCGAGGGCTTTTGCCCCCGACGACCTCCTAAGACCTGCCGAGCAGCCGGTCCAGCTCCCACGTAGCCATGGCGGACAGGAGGGCGGGGTGCGTGAGATCCATCTGCAGGGGCGTTACGGAGACGAAGCCCTGGCTCAGGGCGTGGCTGTCGGTACCGGGTTCCGCCTGCTCCGCCGCGGTACGCTCGCCCGCAATCCAGTAGTACGCCCTACCCCTGGGGTCCGTCCGCCGTTCCAGCCGGCTCCGGTACCGCCGGGCGCTCTGCCGCGTGACCCGCACGCCCCGGATCTGCCCGAAGTCCAGGTTGGGGACGTTCACGTTCAACAGGGCGTCCAGGGGCATTCCCCGCCGGAACACCTCCCGTGCCAGGGCCGCGGCGAAGGCCGCGGCCACCTCGTACCGCGGGTCCCGCTCTGCGTCCAGGGACACCGCGATGGCGGGGATCCCCAGGATGGCGGCCTCCATGGCCCCGGACACCGTCCCCGAGTAGGTGAGGTCGTGCCCGATGTTGGGCCCCAGGTTGATCCCACACAGGACCACGTCTGGGGGACCGGGAAGCAGCCCGTACACGGCCAGGACCACGCAGTCCGCGGGCGTCCCCGTGGCCGCCCACGCTACCGCCTCGGACCCTGGGATCTTGGCCTGCGAGACCCGCAGGGGCTTGTGCAGGGTGATGGAGTGTCCGCTGGCGGAGCGGTCGTGGTGGGGAGCCACCACGGTCACCTGGCCCACCGCCTCGCACGCCCGGACCAAGGCGTGCAGCCCCTCCGCCTCGATGCCGTCCTCGTTGGTGACCAGGATGCGCACCGCCACAAACCCGTCCGCGGAACCCTGCCCGGGCGCCTCTTCCCAAGACCCTAACCCGCCGGGCCTGCGTCCACGGACTCCTGGACCCAAGCCTGGTAGGCCGGTAGGGCACCTTCCACGGGCAGGACAACCACCTCGGGGACCTGGTAGCTGTGGAGGGACACCACGCGTTCCTGCAAGCCGGAAAACCGGTCCCGAGTGGTCTTGACCACCAGGAGGACCTCCTCCGCCTCCTCCACCACCCCCTGCCAGCGGTACACGGACCGCACCCCGGCCACCACGTTCACGCACGCGGCGAGCCTTTCCTCCACCAGGACCCGGGCGATGCGGTGGCCTTCCTCGGCGCTCGGAGCGGTGACGAGGCACACCACCATGGCGCCGGTTTCCAGGCGCGTGTCCATGCTATCCCTCCACCAGAAAGAGTGGGGCCCCGAAAGTCCCGCAGGCGGCTTTCAGGGAAGTCCACACCACCCCCAAAATCGCTACCCGATTTTTGGGGCCCCGGTCCATCCCGCCGACGACGGCTTTGCCCTGAAGAGGCTCCTAGTCCTGGTCCCGCCACCAGTCGGGGGAGACGTCCCGCTCGCTCTTGAACACCCGCACCGTGGGGCGGGCGGGAGCCCCGGCGCGCTCCCGGGCTACCCGCGACCGCAGCTGCTCGTACTCCCGCAGGTCCGTCAGGACCTTGATGGTGTTCCACACCACCTCTTCCAGCTGCGGGTTCCCGGCCTTCAGCAAGCCCAGGAGGGGTTCGATCACGCTCTTGTCGTGCAGCTTGCCCAGCAGGCGGATGGCCAACCGTTGGACTTCCGCGTCCTCGTCCCGCAACAGGCTCAGCAGGGTCTCCTTGGCCCGTGCTCCCTCCACCTCGAACAGGGCCCGCAGGGCGAACTTGCGCACCTTGGGGTTGCCTCCGGCCACCGCGGCCCGCAGGGCCTGCACCCCTTCCGGGGTCGCGGCCAGCTTGCGGAAGGCCGCAGCCACCTCCTTGGGGAGCTGGACGTCGCGGTCGCCCGAGGGCGCTTCCAGGGCCCCCCGCTCCTCCAGCCGAGGCAGGGTGTTCACCACCGTTTCCTGGAGGCGGGGGTCCGTCAGGAACAGGCGTACCAGAGGTTCTATGACCCGCTCGTCGCCTAGCTTCCCCAACAGGGCCACCGCGTAAGCCCGCACGTGTTGGTTCTCGTCCTCCAGGGACGCCAGCAAGGGTTCCACGGCCCGGCCCTTGATGTCCACGATGATCCGGAGCACCTGGTTGTGCACCCGGCGTCGCAGGTTGCGGTCCTTGAAGGTCTCCAGGAGGGGCCGCACCGCGGGCCCCCCGATGCGGACCAGGGCCTGGCCGGCGGCGGTTTGCAAGGCGCGCTCCCGGCGCCCCAAAACCCGGATCAGCCCGTCCACCGCACCCGGGTCCACCGCCTGCTGTACCTGGGTGACCGCTTCCTGCACCACCTGCTCCGAACGGTCCCCCAGGGCGAAGCGGATCCCCTCCAGGGCCCTGGGGTCCCGGGACCGCAGCCGCCCCAAGGCGTGCACCGCGCTCTTGCGCACGTATTCGTCCGGGTCGTCCAGGATCCGGCTCAGGGCGTCGATGGCCTCCGCCACCAGGGGACCCGCGACCTCCGGTACCTCCAGCTTCCCCAGGGTGAGGGCGGCGTCGCTGCGGACGGTGGCGTCCGGGCTACGCAGCCGTTCCGTGGCCTCCTTCACAATCTGCTCCCAGCTGTCCTTTGCCATGACACGGCTCCTCCGGTGCCCGTCGGGCTGGCGGGCGTACCTCAGTCCTCGCCTTTCGAACACGGATGCGCGGGAGGTGACCGCCCCTGTTATTGTCCCACGGCGGACGCAGCCCTGGCAAATCCGCGCGGTTGCGGGCCGGCTTGGGAAACCCGTATACTGGTGCCGAACAGGCGCTCGAGCATGGTGGCCAGGTCCGGTACGGCCCGGAAGCGGAGTCCGGGGTTTGCCAACCCCGCGGAGGAGGAGTTCGCCCGCATCCTGGACTTCTACGGGATCCGGTGGGAATACGAACCCCGTTCCTTCGTCCTGAGCTGGGACCGCCAGGGCCGTCCCCGGGAGCGTTTCACCCCGGATTTCTACCTGCCCGACTTCGACCTGTACATCGAGCTCACCACCCTCAAGCAGGCCCTGGTGACCCGGAAGAACCGCAAGATCCGCCGGCTCCGCCAGCTGTACCCCCACGTGAACCTGCGGGTGTTCTACGGGCGCGATTTCCGCAACCTGCTGCTGAAGTACGGCCTCCGGTCCCCCCAGGTCCCTGGCCCGCGGCCGTCCTCCTCATGAGCGGCTTCCAGAGCCTGGACGCGGACATCCAGGAAGTTCTGTTCGACGAGGCCACCCTGCAGCGCCGGGTGCGGGAGCTGGCCTCAGAGCTGGAGCGGGACTACGCGGGCCTGCAGCCCCTCCTGGTGGGGATGCTGCGGGGTTCCGTGTACTTCCTGGCAGACCTCAGCCGGGCCCTGCGGATCCCCCACGAGATCGACTTCATGTCCATCGCGAGCTACGGGTCCCGCCACGCGGCCACGGGGGCGGTGCGCCTCCTCAAGGACCTGGACGAGGAGATCACGGACCGACACGTGGTCTTGGTGGAGGACATCGTGGACACGGGCCTCACAGCCGCCTACCTGACCCGCCTCTTGCGGGCCCGGCGGCCCAGCAGCCTCGTGATCTGCACCCTGCTGGACAAGCGGGTCCGCCGCCTCGCCCCAAACCTCCCCCTGGCCTACGTGGGCTTCGAGGTCCCAGACCGTTTCGTGGTGGGCTACGGGCTGGACTACCGGCAGCTGTACCGCAACCTCCCCTACATCGGGGTGCTCCGGGACGAGGTGCTGCGGGCCGACACCCCTCCCTGAGGCGTCACTCCGTCTGGACTCCCACCGGCTCCCGCCGGCCCTCGAACACCACCTTCCCCTCCCGCACGTCCGCCACCACGGTGTCCCCCTGGCGGAACCGGCCCCGGAGGAGCTCGTCGGACAGCGGGTCTTCCACCAGGCGCTGGATGGCCCGGCGCAGGGGGCGCGCACCGTACTGCGGGTCGAACCCTTCCTGCACCAACAACTCCCGCAGGGCCTCCGTGAACTCGATCTCCATCCCCTGACCCCGGAGTTCGCGCCGCACGCGCTCCAGCAGGATCCGGACGATGGCGTGCATCTGCTCCTTGGTGAGAGGCCGGAACACGATGATCTCGTCGATCCGGTTCAGGAACTCCGGGCGGAAGGTCCGCTTGAGTTCCTCCATCACCAGGTCCCGCATCCGCTCGTAGGCCCGCTGCTGCTCCGCCCTCTCGTCTGTGACGGCCCGGAACCCGAGGACCGGGGCGTCCCGCTCGATCTGGGGGGCGCCCACGTTGCTGGTCATGATGAGGACGGTGTTCTTGAAGTCCACGGTCCGCCCCTGGGCGTCCGTGAGGCGGCCGTCGTCCAGGATCTGCAGCAGGACGTTGAAGATTTCCGGGTGCGCCTTCTCGATCTCGTCCAGGAGCACCACGCAGTAGGGGCGGCGGCGCACCTGCTCCGTGAGCTGCCCGCCCTCCTCGTAGCCCACGTACCCGGGCGGGGCCCCGACCAGGCGCGAGACCGTGTGCCGCTCGCTGTACTCCGACATGTCGATGCGGATGAGGGCGTTCTCGTCGCCGAAGAGGAACTCCGCCAGGGCGCGGGCCAGCTCCGTCTTCCCCACCCCCGTGGGCCCGAGGAAGATGAACGAACCGATGGGCCGCTTGGGGTCCTTGAGCCCGGCCCGGGCGCGCCGCACCGCCCGGGACACCGCGGCCACCGCCTCCTCCTGGCCCACGATCCTCTCGTGCAGCTTCTCCTCCATCTTCAGGAGCTTCTCCGTCTCCTCCTGCATGAGCTTGGTCACGGGGATCCCCGTCCAGCTGGAGACGATCTCCGCGATGTCGTCCTCCGTGACCACGGTGAGGTCCCGCCCCCGCTGGCTGCGCCGGCTGGCTTCCAGCTCCTCCAGCTTCTGCCGCAGGGCCTTCTCCCGATCCCGGAGCTGGGCCGCCCGCTCGAAGTCCTGGTTCTTGATGGCCTCTTCTTTCTCCCGGCGGGTCTTCTCCACCCGCTCCATGGCCTGGCGCACCTCGCTGGGCAGGAAGGACGCCTGGAGCCGGATCCGGCTGGCCGCCTCGTCCATGAGGTCGATGGCCTTGTCGGGGAGGAAGCGGTCCGTGATGTACTTCTCCGCCAAGGTGGCGGCGGCCACCAGGGCCGCGTCGCTGATCCGCACCCCGTGGTGGGCCTCGTACCGCTCCCGCAGCCCCCGGAGGATCTCCACCGTCTGCTCCACCGTGGGTTCCGCCACCAGGATGGGGGCGAACCGGCGCTCCAGGGCCGCGTCCCGCTCGATGTACTTGCGGAACTCGTCCAGGGTGGTGGCCCCGATGCACTGCAGCTCGCCCCGAGCCAAAGCCGGCTTGAGGATGTTGCTGGCGTCGATGGCCCCCTCCGCGGCGCCAGCTCCCACCAGGGTGTGCAGCTCGTCCACGAACAGGATGACCTCGCCCTGGGCTTTGCGGATCTCGTCCATGACTTTCTTCATGCGCTCTTCGAACTCCCCGCGGTACTTGGTGCCCGCCACCAGGGCCGCCAGGTCCAGCTGCACCACCCGCTTGCCCCGCAGGCTCTCCGGCACGTCGCCCCGCACGATCCGCTGCGCGAGGCCCTCCACGATGGCGGTCTTGCCCACCCCGGGCTCGCCGATGAGGGCGGGGTTGTTCTTGGTCCGGCGGCTGAGGATCTGGATCACCCGCTCGATCTCCCGCTCCCGGCCGATGACGGGGTCCAGCTTGCCCTCCCGCGCCATCTTCGTGAGGTCCCGGCCGAACTCGTCCAGGGTCGGCGTCTTACTGGATGGCCGCGTGTACGTGGACGTCCCCTCCTCCCCCAACAGGTACACCACCTGGGCCCGGACCCGTTCCAGGTCCGCGCCCATGGCCTCCAGCACCCGGGCTGCCACGCCCTCGCCTTCCCGGATCAGCCCCAACAGCAGGTGCTCGGTGCCGATGTAGTTGTGGCCCAGCCGGCGCGCCTCGTCCAGGGCCAGCTCCAACACCTTCTTGGCCCGCGGGGTGAAGGTGACCTCCTCGTACGGGGTGCGGTCCCCGCGGCCGATGGCGCTCTCGATCTCTGCCCGGATCCGCTCGGGGGAGATGTGCAGGCTCTCCAGGACCTTGCTGGCCACCCCCTCCCCTTCCCGCACGATCCCGAGCAGGATGTGCTCGGTGCCCACGGCGCTGTGGTTGAGCCGCTTGGCCTCGTCTTGCGCCAGGATGATCACGCGCCGCGCGCGTTCCGTGAAGCGTTCGAACATCGGCATCCGTGGCCCCCTACTGGACTCGACCCCGGTTTCCTCTGCCCGGAGGTCTGCTCGCCCTCCTGCCCGCGGCCGCCGCCCTCGGGGAGGGTTTCGCAACCCGCTCCCTCCACTCCTCCCCCGGAACCCTGTCCGTCAGGACGCCCGGCCACCGGTCCAACGCGTTCCTGCCTCCCCGCATTCCTTCCTCCTGCCTTCCCCGAAACAAAGAACCGCCGGCGGCCCGGCGGCTCTCACGCGCCCCGCAGTCCGGCCCTGAGGTCTCTACAGCCCCAAACCGGTGATCTGCAGCCGCAGGAAGCCCGCAGGCACCTGCACCTCCACCACCTCGCCGGGGCGTCTGCCCAACAGGGCCCGGCCCACGGGAGACTCGTTGGAGATGCGGGCCTGCCCAGGGTCCGCCTCCGCAGAACCCACGATCCAGTACTCAAACTCCTCCCCGCTTCCCAGGTCCCGGACCCGGACCCGGGAGCCGATGCTGACCTCCCCGGAGGCCCCGTTGCCCTGGATGACCTTGGCCCTGCGCAGCAACTGCTCGAGGGCCAGGATGCGGCCCTCCACGAAGGCTTGCTCGTTCTTGGCGTCCTCGTACTCGGAGTTCTCACTCAGGTCGCCGAAGGCCTTCGCCTGCTTGATCCGCTCCGCCACCTCCTTGCGCTTGACGGTCTTGAGGTATTCCAGCTCCTCCTCCAGCCGCCTGAGCCCCTCCGGGGTGAGGAACGTTTCCTTCTCCATGGGCTTCTCCGGTCCCGTTGAACTCCGCAGGGCGGGTGGGCAAGAACCGTGCCGCGGGAAAACAAAACACCGTGGGGCTCGCCCACAGCGTCCGCGCCCTGCCTTTTCCGGGATTATTATACGCAGCCCTCCCTCCTTCCTTCAAACCGGCCCTCCCCGGACCGGGGAGGTCCTGTGGGAGCGGACCCTCTTTCGGATCTGTTCCACCTCCTCCTCCGGGATAGCACGTTCGAAGCGCCGGAAACCCGCCAGCCGGAATCCGTGCTTGCGGGCGAGCCCGGCGATCTCCTCCACCCGCTCCAGCTGCACCTCGGCTCCCAGGGTGTAGGACTCGTACCGGCCCTCCAGGGCCAGGATCATGGTCTCGGCCATGCAGGCCTCGCAGGTCCCCGGGGGGAATCCGAAGTCGAACCCGAAGTCCACCTCCCCCGGCACCTGGATCACCCCCCCGTCCAGGACCAACACGTCGTCCCGTCGCGCGTACACCTCCCGGGAGACGTTGCGCGGACGGGCCACGTCGCACACCACGGCTCCGGGCTTCAGGTCCTCGGGCTCCACCAGCACCGCGGTGGCGCTGGTGACGGTGAGGACGATGTCCGCCTCCGCCACCGCCCGCCGTACCTGGTCCGTGGCCTCCACGGAGCAGCCGGCCTCCTGGCGGATCTGGTCCACCAGACGCTCCAGCCGCTCCCGTCCCCGGGCCACCAAGGTCAGGTGCCCCACGTGACGGGCCAGAAGCCGGGCGCAGGCCGCACCGATGGCGCCCGTGGCACCCACCACCGCGGCCCGGGCCTGGGCGGGAGAGATGTCCAGCCGCTGGGCCGCCACTAACGCCCCCTCCACTGCGCTGGCCGCGGTGTACGAGTTGCCCGTGGTCACGGCGATCGGGGAACGCGCGGCCACGGTCAAGCCCCGGTCCCCCACGATCTTGGTGAAGGCGCCCAAGCCCAGGATGCGGGCACCCAGCCGGGAGGCGGTCTGAGCGCAGCGTACCAGCCGTCGGTACACGAACTCGGGGTCGGACTCCAGCATCACCCGGGGGGTCATGGGAAGGCCGATGAACCACCCCTCCGCCTCCGCACCCTGGGAGGACCGGACTCCCGTGATCTGGGAGACCACCAAGGGAGGTACCCTCCGGAAGGCGGACTCCACCCAGCGAGCTGGCAGGAAGCGGGTGAACGGGTACTTGCGGGCGAAATCCTCCACCTGCAGGGGGTGGATCACGAACGCAAACCGCTCCACGGCCTACCCCGTTCTCCTTTCTGCCAGCCCTCGGTACAGACGCTCCAGGTCCGCCGCGCGGGGACGGTTGAGCCACTCCACCCGGGGCCGAAAGCCCAGGCGCTGCATCCAGCCCAGGTACTCCTCCGGGGAGATGGCCTCCGGGGGCTTGCCCGCAAACGCCACCACCAGGGCCTGGAAGACGTTGGTCCCCAGAGACCGCCCTGCGAGTTCCGGGGTGACGGTGACCAACAGGGCCACCCCGCGGCGCCGCAGCTCCTCCACGTCCGCCCGGGTGAGGGTCTGGCTCAGGATGACCTTGTCCTGCAGGTCGTCCGGCATGTAACGCCGGATGAAGTGGAAGTCGCCAGCCACCACCTCCGCCCACCGGAAATAGTTCCCGTACCGAGGCGCGGTGCGGTCCTGCCGGCTGCCCGTGGGGTACAGCCAGACGATGGGCACCTGCGTGAGGAGGGGCAGGAGGAGGGCCGCCAGCCCCCGCACGCTCCGGAGGGACCGCAAGGGGATGGGCAGACCCAGGGCGAACAGAAAGTCCCCGTACAGCACCTGCGCGCCCGCGTGCGCGAAGGCCTCCGCCATGCCGTAGCGGTCCACAGAGCTCACCTGCAGAACCCTCCGGCCCCCCAGGGAGTAGCCCACCACCTCCGGCAGGTAGTGCAACACCACGTAGGGCTCCCAGGCCTGCTTCAACCCGCTCCCGTCCACCACGGGGGTGCGTCGCACCCGCCGGACCAAGCGCACCGCGTCCCGCAGGTAGTAGCGCCGCCCCCCCGCCTGCAGGAACAGGTCCAGCCCCCCCAGGCCGATGGCGTCCACGCGCCCGTCCAAAGACTCCAGCAGCTGTCCGTACCGCCGGAGGTCCCCGTCCGTCCCCACCCGCTCGACGACCACGCGCTCGCCCAGCAGCTCCAGCTCCAGGCGGCTGTCCCGCCGGGAAGAGCCCAGGCTCACGCTCACCACGTGCTTCACGAGGTCAATGTACCACGAGGCAGTACGGGGAACTCGGGCGCTGCGCCGGACCCAGGTAGCCGCGCAGCGATTTTTGGGGTGGCTTAGCGGGCCTCCGCCCGACGGTTCCGCAAGAACAGGATCCGTAGCCCCTCCAGGGTCAGCAGGGGGTCGTGGTGGTGGATGCAGGGCAGTTCGTCCGCCAGCAGGCGCGCCCAGCCCCCCGTGGCGATGACGGTGGCGGGCTCCCCCAGCTCCCGCTGGATCCGGCGGACGATCTCCTCCACCTGCCCCACGAAGCCGTAGAACACGCCCGCCTGCATGGCCGCCACCGTGGAGCGGCCGATGGCGGTGCGGGGCTTTTCCAGGTCGATGCGGGGCAGCTGCGCGGTGTGCTCCGCCAGGGCGTCCAGGGAGATCCCGATCCCCGGGGCGATGGCCCCTCCCAGGAAGTCGCCCTCCCGCGAGACCGCGGTGAAGGTGGTGGCGGTGCCGAAGTCGCACACGATGCTGGGGCCGCCGTACTGGGCGAAGGCCGCCACAGCGTTGCAGATGCGGTCCGCGCCCACCTCCCGGGGGTTCTCGTATAGGATGCGCATCCCCGTCCGGATTCCCGGCCCGACCACCAGGGGCCGGGTGTGAAAGTACCGGTCGCACAGCCGCTCCATGGTGTCCAGGAGGGGCGGAACCACGCAGGACAGGGCTACGTCCGTGACGTCCCCCAAAGACAGCCCCGCGTGCTCGAAGAGGTCCGCGAAGAGGATCCCGTACTCGTCCTCCGTCTTCTCCCAGTCCGTGGACACCCGCCAGTGGACCCGCGGCGGTCCGTCCCGCTCGGGGTCCGGGTACAGGGCCAGTTTGATCTGGGTGTTGTTGACGTTTACCGCCAGCAGCACGGGACCCTCCTCACACCAGCCGTGCGGCCCGTAACGCGCGGTACACCGGAACGGTCACCACCACCGCCAGGAGGGCCTCCGGCAGACCGTGGGTGGCGCCTACCAGGAAGGCCGCCCCCGGGGGCATCATCTGCGGGAACCGCAGGACGATCAGGGTCAGCACCCCCACGGTGTTGGTGAGGGTCCCCACCACCGCGGCCGCACCCACGGGTGCGTCCTCCCCCCGCAGCAGGGCGTACGCCACGGCCGCGGCCAGGATCCCGCCCCCGGGTGCCACCCACCCGGCGCCGGCGGAGAACGACGCCACCAGGTGGTAGGCGTCCACTAGCCAGCCGCGGGCCACCTTCCCCGCGGCGAAAGCCACCTCGAAAGCCGCGGCTCCCGGGCCGAGGGCGGTGAACACCGCGGCCCCGCACGCCAGGCACGCCACCGCCCGGGAAGCCCGACGGCTGAGCAGGAGGAAGGCGTACGCGCTCAGCACCCCGATGAGGATCCGCGGGCCGAAGGCGATCAAGGGGTCCTTGAAGAAGGGTAGGGTGGCACGGGTGAAGCTGAAAAACCCGAACACCGCCCCCACCAGGGCTCCCGCCAGAGGGCCCCGGGTGAGGCCTGCCAGGATCACGGGGATGTGCATGGTGGTGGCCGCTCCCGCAGGGGTGGGAGCCGGGATGAAGCCCAGCCCGGGGACGATGCCTAGGACCGCGCTCACAGCCCCTAGAGCACCTACCACGGTGAGGTCCCGGGCCTGCAGACGAAAACCTCCCCGCGCCCGCGGGGAGACCTGTGGGGCCTCGTGCATGGTCCACCTCCGTTCCAGTCTGGTTTTCCCAGTACCGGACGGACCGAAAGGGGTTCGGTTCGCCGGGGTCCGGCTCCACAGGGATACCGGCCCAGCACTACCCTATCCCGGGTCCGCCGTTCCCGCAAGCGCCTTCCGGAGGAGAGATCGCCCGGAATCGCGGAGCGAGCTTGGGGAGTCTCGAGATCAAAAATCGCTGCGGGATTTTTGGGGACCCCGGTGTCGTCTGCCCGAAAGGTTTTCGGGAGCAGGCTCCTAGGTGTCCCCGAGGCCTGGGATCCCGTGCAGCCCGCGGGCAGCCCGCACCGCGCGGCGGATGGCCTCCGCCACCACCCGAGGTACCGCGGAGGCCACCACGTCGTAGGCCCCCTGAACCTCCCCCGTGCTGAGCGCGAAGAAGGTGTCCCCGTCCAGGGTCGTGTGGGACGGGGACACCGCCATGGCCAAGCCGTGGTGTGCCACCCGGGCCAGGCGGTTGCACTCCACCTTGGAAAGCGCCACGTTGGTAGCCACCACCCCCACCACCGTGTTCTGGCCCACCATGCGGGGCGGTACGTAGCCGCTCTGCAACAGCGCCGCGGATCCCACCAGGGCGCCCGTGGCCGGGTCCCGCGTGCCCGCCAGCACGGAACCGTCCGCGGCCAGGACGTCCCCCACCGCGTTCACCACCACCAGGGCCCCCACCACCTGGCCCTCCGCCAGCTGGGCGCTCCACGTGCCCACCCCTCCCTTCATGGCACCGATGGGCCCGTACAGCTTCCCCACGGTGGCCCCGGTGCCTGCGCCCACCGTCCCCTCCTCCACCGGCCCGGCGGAGGCCGTCTGGCAGGCCGCGTAGCCCATGGAAGCCGTGGGCCGCACGTCCGGGCGCCCCAGCCACAGGTCGAAGATCACCGCCGCGGGCACGATGGGGACCTTGGCCACCACCACGTCATACCCCGCACCCCGCTCTTCCAAGTACCGCATGACCCCGTCCGCGGCGGCCAAGCCAAAGGCGCTTCCGCCCGTAAGGAGCACTCCGTGCACCTGCTGGACGCGGTTGAGAGGGTGTAGAAGGTCCGTCTCCCGCGTCCCGGGAGAGCTGCCCCGCACTTCCACCCCTGCCACGGCCCCGGCCTCGCACAGCACCACGGTGCAGCCCGTGGCGCCTTCCAGGTCCGTGGCGTGTCCCACTCGGATGCCCTCCACGTCCGTGATCCCCGGCACGGTCTCCCCTCCTCCGACGTTTCTGGTTCGCAACCTCTGCGCGGCCCGCGAGGAGCTTGTCCCGGAATAGCGCTCCGCGGGAAAGGGACCGGGGTGCTGGGGTCCCCGAAAATCGCGCAGCGACTTTCGAGGTCGTCTACCCCACTTCCCCTGCCACCACCCGCATGCGGCCTCCGTCCGGAAGGCGCACGACCAGCGCGCCGTCCTCGTCCACGTCCTCCGCCACGCCCTCGTACACCCCGGAGGTCACGTGCACCCGCACCCGGCGGCCTAAGGTCGTAGACCTCCGGCGCCACCACTGCAACAGGGTGGCCCAGTCGCCTCCCCGGAACACCTCGTACACCAGCTCCAGCTCCGCCAGCAGGGCCTGCAGCAGGGCGCCCCGGTCCACGGGGGACGGCGCCACCTCGTGCAGGGAGCAAGCACCTTCCGGGAGTTCTTCTAGCGGGACGTGGACGTTGATCCCGATGCCCGCCACCACCCACCGCCCCTCGGGCCCTGCCTCGAGGAGGATTCCCCCGACCTTCTTCCCCTCCAAGACGAGGTCGTTGGGCCACCGCAGCCCCACGCGGAGCCCGCAGCAGCGCTCCACCGCACGGCCGCACGCCACCCCCACGGCGAGCCCGAGGCGGGCGAGCTCGTGCGGGGCGATGATGGGACGCAGGATCACCGACAGCCAAAGTCCCCCGGGCGGGGACACCCAGCGTCGTCCCAGCCGGCCGCGCCCCTCCGTCTGCGTCCGAGCCAGCACCGTGGTCCCCTCCGGAGCACCCCCTTCCGCCAGGGACCTGGCCACGTCGTTGGTGGAGGAAACCTGCTCGAACCAGTGGACGCGCCGGCCCACGTACCGGGTCCGCAGTTGGTCCTGCACCGCCTGGAGCTCCGCGTCCGTCATATCCGCACCACCCGCTGGTCCGCCACCAAGGGCAGCAGGGCCGCCACGGGCGTGCCGTCGGGCAGCACCAGGTCCGGGGCCACCTCGTGCAGGGGTACGAGCACGAAGGCCCGTTCCCGCATCCTCGGGTGCGGGACCACGAGGTCCGGTTCCTCCACCACGCGCCGCCCGTACAGCAACAGGTCCACGTCCACCGCGCGGGGCCCCCACCGGATTGTCCGGACCCGGCCCAGGGCCGCTTCCACGGCGTGGGCCCGGAGCAGGAGGGCCCGGGGCTCCAAGATGGTGCGCACCTCCACCACCAGGTTCAGGAAGGCGGGCTGGTCCGCATAGCCCACCGGGTCCGTCTCGTACCAGGAGGACCGGCGCACCACGTGCACCGCCTCCGACGCCAGGAGCCGCAGGGCCTGCTCCAGGTTGGCCTGGCGGTCACCGAGGTTGGAACCCAAGGACACGAAGACCCGCTCGTCCACGGTCACACCGCGGACGGCCCCAGCCGAAGCCGCCGGCGGCGCTCCACCCGCACCGCCGCGTACCCGAGGGCACCTCCCAGCTGGACGTGGGGCTTGCGGACCTCCACCCACACCGCCTCCACCCGCTCCAGCTCTAGCAACCGGTGCGCCACCTCCTCCGCCACGGCCTCCAGGAGGGCCTTCGGCGGGCCCGTGAGGACCGCCTCCACCCTCCGGTAGATCTCTCGGTAGTCCACGGTGTCCACCACCTGGTCGCTGTGCCCCGCGGGGTGCAGGTCGCACTCCACCTCCGCGTCCACGAAGAACACCTGGCCCCGCGCCCGCTCCTCGGGCAGGAGCCCGTGGTAGCCGTAGAAGGCCATGTCCTTCAACACGATGCGGTCCACCGCGCCTCCTGAAAACGCCGCCCGGCCCCTTTGAGGGCCCGGCTCACCGGCCCGGGGGGCCGGGATAGGCTCCTACCGCGGTTTCCAGCCGCGCACCACCGCGTCCGCCATGCGCACCACCCGGGCCATCACCCGCACGTCGTGCACCCGCACCACGTCCACCCCGAAGGCCACCGCCAGGGCTACCACGGCCGCCGTCCCCTCCACCCGCTCCGCGGGCGGAAGACCCCCTAGGACCACGCCGATGGTGCTCTTGCGGGACGGCCCCAGCAGCACGGGGCAGCCCAGCTCCCGGAAGACCCGCAGGTTCCGGACCAGGGCCAGGTTGTGCTCCGGGCGCTTGCCGAACCCGAACCCCGGGTCCAGGACGACCCGGTCCCTGGAGATGCCCTGCTGGTCCGCCCACTGCAACCGTGCCTCCAGGAACTCGCGCACCTCCGCGACCACGTCCTCGTAGCGCGGATCCGTCTGCATGTCCTTGGGCGTGCCTTTCATGTGCATGAGCACCACCCCGCAACCCGCCTCCGCCACCACCCGAGCCATCTCCGGGTCGAACCGCAGGGCGCTGATGTCGTTGACCAAGTCCGCCCCCGCCCGCAGGGCCTGACGCGCCACCTCCGCCTTGGTGGTGTCCACGGAGATGGGTACCTCCACCGCCTGCCGCAGGGCCTCCACCGCGGGCACCACCCGCCGCAGCTCCTCCTCCAGGGGCACGGGCTCCGCCCCGGGGCGGGTGGACTCTCCTCCCACGTCCAACACGTCCGCACCCTCCTGCACCATCCGGCGGCCCGCCTCCACCACCCGGTCCAGCCACCCCGGCCCCGTGAGCAGCCCGTCGCCGCTGAAGGAGTCGGGGGTCACGTTCAGGACGCCCATGACCAAGGTCCTCTCCCCGAACCGCAGTGCCCGACGGCCGCAGACGAGCTGCCCGGTGGTCATTCCATCAGCCTCGCTTCCAGAACCCGGAGGGCGTCCAGGTTGTGGGCCTGCAGGGCACCGGCCGCGGCCTGAGCCAAGGCGTCCAGGGGCACCAACCCCACGAACTCCGTGGACAGCACCGCCACCCCCCAGCGGGCGGCCTCCTCCCGCACTGCCTGGTACAGAGCCCACAGAGGGGTAACGCGGTAGTCCAGCACGTTCACCGACACCTGCACCCGCCCCTCCGGCAGGGCCCAACCCGCCGCCTGCACTCCCGGAAATCCCCCGGAGGACTGCCGGATACGCCGCGCCACCGCCTTGGCCACCTGCACGTCCTCTGTGTCCAGGGTAAAGTTCCACGCCACCAGCAGGTCCCGGGCTCCCGTGGCGGTGGCGCCCGCGGTGGGGTGCAGCCTCGGCTCGCCCACGTCCGGGCGCCGGTCGGGGTGGGAGATCTCGCTCTGCAGGGCTTCGAACCCGCCCCGCCGGATGTTGGGTAGCCAGCGGCGCTCTGGCCGGAGGGCGGAGTGCGCATAGTAGTACACGGGCACCCGGTGCCGTTCCCACAGGGCTCGGGCGAAGGCCCGGCTAAGTTCCACGCAGTCCTCCATGGTCACCCCCCGCAGGGGGACAAAGGGCACCACGTCCACCGCCCCGATGCGCGGGTGCAGGCCCCGGTGGTGGCGCAAGTCGATGCACCGCACCGCCACCTCCGCCAGGGCCAGGGCCGCGTCCACCACCGCCCGGGGAGGGCCCACGAAGGTGAACACGGAACGGTGGTGGGCCCAGTCCCAGGAGTAGTCGAGGAGCCGGACCTGGGGGGTGGAACGCACCGCCTCCGCCAGCTCCTCCACCACCTCAGCCCGCCGGCCCTCGCTCACGTTGGGCACGCACTCCACCAGCTGTCGCACGCCGCCGCCTCCCTGCCCCGTGTATCATACGCTGGGAACGGACGCCATGGCTGGAACCGACCGACACCGCGCGGAGCGCCTGAGCCGCCTGCTGTCCCTCATCCTGCGGCACCGGCCGCAGGACTTCGGCCTGACCCTGGACCTCCACGGATGGGTCTCCGTCAGCTCCCTGCTGGACGCCGTCCGGCGGCAACGAGGGTGGGAGGACATCACCCCGGAGGACCTGGAGGCTGCGTTGCGGCTGCCCGGCCGGCGTCGTTTCGAGATCCGGGAGGCCCGCATGCGGGCCCTGTACGGTCACAGCATCCCGGTTCAGCCCGAGGGGACACCCCACCGGCCTCCGGAGTGGCTGTACCACGGCACCGCACCCGAGCGGCTGCCCGCCATCCTGGCCGAGGGGCTCCGGCCTGGAACCCGGCGCTTCGTGCACCTCTCCCTGACGCCCTTCCAGGCGCGGGAAGTGGGACAGCGCCACAGCCCACAACCCGTGGTGCTCACGGTCCTGGCACGCCGCGCCTACGAGGCCGGCGTAGCCTTTTACCGCGCCAGCGGGGACGTGTACCTGGCGGATGCCGTGCCCCCGGAGTTCCTCCTGGTCCCGCCGGCACGCCCCACCGGCACCTCCGTCACTCCCGCACCGGCGAGAAGTGCACCACCGTGACCCAGTCCTCCAGGGTCACGGGGCGGCCGTAGATGGACGACAAAAACTCCATGAGGTCCTCATGCCGCCGCAGCTCGGGGTGGTCCCGTTCGATCTCGCGTGGGGTCAGGTCCTTGACCTGCTTGTACTCCGTGCGGTCGATGACAGCGCAGAAGATCTTGTGCCGCTCTCCGAACCGGCGGCCCACGGTGACCCACACGATCTGTCCTTCCCGGTACTTGTCCCGCTTGTCCCCGAGGCGGATGGTGGCGGTCTTCCGGCCTTGCCGGAGCTGCTCCGCGAACACGCTGGAGTAGAAGTTCAGGGCGTACACCGTTCCCCTCCCTCACGGTCCGGCCAGGGTCACGGTGGCGGTCCGTTCCCCCCGGCGCTTGGAGCCCCGCGCTACCTCTTTGCCTTGTAGGGTGTAACGGATGGCCACCCGTTCCAGGGAGGCCAGGGCGGGGCTGGTGACCTGCGGAGGCGGGCTGAGGATCCGGTCCGCGGCCACGTCCGTGGCGTCCCGGAAGAACTGGGCCCACTCGGACCGGTCCTGGGGCAAGGCTCGGACGCCGTCCATGGAGATCTCCAGCTCCGCGGTGCCAGCCTCCAGCCGCACGGACCGCACCGTCCCCTGGCCCACGAACCCCTCCGTGAGGTTTCGTACCACCGCCTCCGCGCTGGGAGACCTGCGGCTCGCCTCGTATCGGGACTGCAGCACGCCCAAGACCACACCCAGGGCCGCCACCACCCCCACGTACGCCAGCACCGGTCGCAGCAGGTTGTCCTTGGTCTTCCGCTTGGGCAACTTTCCCGCCTTCGCCGCCCGGATTCGCCCCGAAGTATACTATAGGCACGGCCGAGGGAGGTGGTGCGCGTGGAGCGAGCGGCCCTCATCGTGGTGGACCTGCAGAACGACTTCTGCCCGGGGGGAGCTCTCGCGGTGCCCGAGGGAGACCGTATCGTGCCCCTGGTCAACGCCTTGGCCCAGGCCTTCGCCCGCCGGGGTCGTCCCGTGGTGGCCACCCAGGACTGGCATCCCGTGGATCACGTGTCCTTCCGGGAGCGCGGGGGGCCGTGGCCTCCCCACTGCGTGCAGGGCACGCCCGGGGCGGAACTGCACCCCGAGCTCCGGCGGGAGCCCGTCACCCACATCGTCCGGAAAGCGTACGGGGCGGACGAGGAAGCCTACTCCGGGTTCCACGGCACGGGCCTCGCGGAGCTCCTGCGGGGGCTAGGGGTGGAGGAGGTCTACGTGTGCGGCCTGGCCACGGACTACTGCGTGAACGCCACCGCTTTGGACGCGGCCCGGGCGGGATTCCGGACCGCGGTGGTGGAGGACGCGACCCGGCCCGTGTATCCGGAACAGGTGCCGGAGCGGCGGAAGCAGTGGGAAGAGGCCGGGGTGCGGGTGGTGCAGGCCGCGGAGCTCCTCACGGGAGCTCCCGCGTGATTTCAGCCCCGCACTCGGGTCCGCCGGAGAGCACCCCAAAAATCGCTGCGTGATTTTTGGGGATCCCAGCCCCGTGGGGCCGACGGTTTTCCGGAGCAGGTCCTTAACTGGCCTCCGGCTTCGGGCGCCAGGAGGGCACCACGGGGGCCGCCGCGGCCGGCCTCGTGGCGGGCTCGGAAGCGGGCGGGGCGGCAGGAGTCTCCGGCTCCAGGGGCTGGCCTGCCAGGAGGCGGTCCAGCTCCTCCGCGTCAAGGGACTCCTTGTCCAGCAAGGCCCGGGCGATGACCTCCAGCTTGTCCCGGTTGCCCTCCAGGATCTGCTTGGCCCGGTGGTAGCACTCGTCGATGATGCGCCGGACCTCCTTGTCGATCTCGTACGCGATCTCTTCGCTGTAGTTCCGGCTCTCCACCAGGTCGCGCCCCAAGAACACCGGACCGTGCCGCTTGCCCAGGGACATGGGCCCGAGTTTCTCGGACATCCCGAAGTCTGTGACCATCTTCCGCGCCATGTCCGTGGCCTGCTCGAAGTCGTTCTCCGCGCCCGTGGTGATCTCCCCGAACACGATTTCCTCCGCCACCCGGCCCCCCATGGCCACGGTGATCTCGTCCAGCAGCTCCGCCCGGGTGCGGGTGTACCGGTCCTCCGGGGGCATCCCCATCACGTAGCCCAGGGCCATGCCCCGGGACACGATGGTGACCTTGTGGGGCGGGTCCGCGTGGGGCAAGAGCTTCCGCAGCAGGGCGTGCCCCGCCTCGTGAAAGGCCACCAGCTCACGCTCCCGCTGGGACAGGACGCGACTGCGCCGCTGCGGCCCCGCGATGACCCGCTCGATGGCCTCGTCGAACTCCGCCATGGTGATGCGGCGCTTGTTCCGGCGGGCCGCCAGCAAGGCGGCCTCGTTCACCAGGTTGGCCAGGTCCGCCCCGGAGAAGCCGGGCGTGCGCTTGGCCAGCACCTCCACGTTCACGTCCTCCGCCAGGGGCTTGCCCCGCAGGTGCACCTCCAGGATGGCCTTGCGGCCCTTGGTGTCGGGGTTGTCCACCACGATCCGACGGTCGAACCGGCCCGGCCGCAGCAGGGCGGGGTCCAGGATGTCCGGCCGGTTGGTGGCGGCGATGACGATGATCCCCGCGTTGGGGTCGAAGCCGTCCATCTCCACCAGGAGCTGGTTCAGGGTCTGCTCCCGCTCGTCGTGGCCGCCGCCCAGGCCCGCGCCCCGCTGGCGGCCCACGGCGTCGATCTCGTCGATGAACACGAGGCACGGGGCGTTCTTCTTGGCTTGGTCAAAGAGGTCCCGCACCCGACTGGCCCCCACCCCGACGAACATCTCCACGAACTCCGAGCCGGAGATGGAGAAGAAGGGCACCCCCGCCTCCCCCGCCACCGCCTTGGCCAGGAGGGTCTTGCCGGAGCCCGGCGGTCCCACGAGGAGCA
>Ga0272447_1000151_pt1 | contig 51780 bp, 46 predicted proteins | sample YNPCB0133_FD_194589 | JGI IMG/M metagenome (GOLD analysis project Ga0272447, IMG submission 194589) | Hot spring microbial mat communities from Yellowstone National Park, WY, United States - YNP-CB-013-3 | ecosystem: Environmental > Aquatic > Thermal springs > Hot (42-90C) > Sediment | place...
GCTGGGAGCACAGTAAGCGATCTCATCCTAGAATTGTCTCAACGCTGGCCGAATCTGCGATCAATCCTCAAACGTAGCGCCATCGCTGTCAACCAAGAGTACGCTTCCGCACAACGCCCGCTCATGCCCGGTGATGAAGTGGCTCTTATCCCTCCTGTCAGTGGAGGGTAACCGCCAGCAGTAGTGCTGCCGTTTGGCTCTGCAGGAAACATTTACACAAACTTCCGTCGGAAATGAAACATCCACCCCTCAACGCCATCCCATTCTCATGATTATGGGAGCACACCAGATTACGCCCGATACAGTTGACGAACGAAGGTGTTCCCAGGAAGCTAAAAGAAACGGATTCAGTTGCATTTTGCGAATCCAAGGACAGCAGATATCCGGAAGTTTTCCGGTTCCAATGAACTGAATTAGGGGCTGGCAATCATTAGGGTTCTCAATCACCATGGTCTTGCTCACACGAGAAGCGATCGATTACAGCACCATCACTCAGGCCGTCCGCGCCCCCCATCATGGTGCCGTGGTGCTCTTCCTGGGTACTGTGCGAGACTTGACGGGAGAAGAGCGGACCCTTCGCCTGGAATATGAGGCTTACGAGCCCATGGCAGAAAAGAAGCTGCGCGAAATCGTTTACCGTACCCAAGAGCAATGGCCAGGTGCCAGAGTAGCCGTGGTCCATCGCCTGGGCGTACTGGATGTTGCGGAGATTAGCGTGGCCGTAGCGGTCAGCACACCGCATCGAGCCGAGGCATTCGCCGCCTGCCGCTTTATCATCGAGGAGATCAAAGCCCATGTGCCCATCTGGAAGAAAGAGATCCGTCCTGAAGGGAATACCCATTGGGTTCATCCTGATCAGTGTGGATACACTTCCAAGAACCTGATGGATCGTATAACGGGAAATCCGGAGCTCACTCCGGAACTTTTGGACCAACGAGAGACACCGTGACACGGCACAGGCTACCTCTGGCAGACGAAATCATCCCTTGGAACTCGGACAGCGAATCTGGCCGGCTGGATTCCGCTGGGGATGGCATGCTGATCGACCGCTATGGCCGCCGTCACAATAACCTGCGCATCTCAGTTACCGACCGCTGCAACCTCCGCTGCACTTACTGCATGCCGGAAGAAGTGGTGTTTCTACCGCGCCGGGAACTCCTCAGCTTCGAGGAAATCACCCGCTTCGTCGAAACGGTCGTGCCGCTGGGAATTGATAAAGTACGCCTGACCGGTGGAGAACCGTTGCTCCGTAAAGAACTCCACAAGCTCATACGCATGCTGACTGCGCTTCCAGGATTGCGGGATATCAGCTTGACCACCAACGGTTTGCTGTTGGCCGAGCAGGCCCAACAGCTCTACGATGTTGGCCTGCGACGCTTGAACATCTCTCTGGATACTCTCGATCCCCTGCACTTCCGTCAATTGACCCGACGGGATGGCTTGGACAAAGTGCTCACCGGCATCGAAGTGGCTCGTAAGGTCGGATTCCGCCCCATCAAAATCAATATGGTGGCCATCCGGGGTTTCGCAGAACAGGACCTCGTTCCCTTAGCCCGCTTTTGCCGCGAGTGGGGGCTGGAACTACGCATCATCGAGTACATGCCGATCGGGGCCGAGGAGTGGGAGCAAAGCAAGGTGGTTCCCGCCGCTGAATGCCTGCAATGGATCACCGATGATGTCGCCCCCCTACGATCGATCGACTATGATCCCTCATCTCCTGCCCAAGAGTACGAGTATATCGATGGCCGGGGACGGGTGGGCGTCATCGCCACCATCACACGCCCCTTCTGCCAGAGCTGCAATCGCCTCCGTTTGACGGCAGAGGGGAAACTGCGTTATTGCTTGTTCGCCCTCGAAGAGACCGATGTGAAATCCATGCTCCGATCCCAACCGTTCGACCCCCATTACCTGCAACAAGTAGTACGTCAGGTCGTTTGGAGCAAATGGGAAGGGCATCAAATCCATTCCCCCAACTTCATCAAACCCCAGCGGACGATGCATGCCATAGGAGGCTGAAGCCTGTCGCTCTCCCGCACCGACGCCGATGGAATCGGCTTACCTACCCTCCGTTCCTCGCTGTCGGGCTTTCATACCTGAACATCCAACAGGCGTAACATCATCAGTGGATTGTGCCATGACCGACAGTGGGAACATCGTCAACTTTCCTATGGCTACCCCACCCATGACTACCTCTCTCTACAAGCGACGCAGAAAGCCTATCATCTCCCTATGACTCGCATCTCTGCCCAACCCAGTTTTGTTCGGTTCCTAGCCTCGTAAACAATCCCAAGCCCAGGGGCTTGTTATTATGCGACTTTACCACACTCCAAAACGAAAGAGCATTATTATGCGATTTCACCACACTCCAAAGCAAAGAGCAGCATCGATGTGGGAGCAACGGTATGGGACCCGTTGTTACACTGTCCTCAATTGCTACAATTGCCGCAAATAACAGGGAACGAGTGATGCCGGTAGAGGAGGTTTAGGAACACCGCGATGCAGTAGCCTGTGCCGACAAGAAAAGTAAGGCAGATCGGGGTTGGCAACGGAGAGGACTGCGGTGGAATATCGGGTGGGTTTGGGATACGACTCGCATCGTCTGGTGGCGGGTCGCCCTCTACGCTTGGGGGGAGTCGAGATCCCTTATGAACGGGGATTGGAAGGGCATTCCGACGCCGATGTGTTGCTCCATGCGTTGACCGATGCCCTGTTGGGAGCGGCCGGGCTGGGTGACATTGGAGACGCTTTTCCCGACACGGATCCCCGTTGGCAAGGAGCGGATTCACGTTGTTTCGTAACCTCAGCCTTGCAACGTTTACAAGAACATACCTGGGAATTAGTAAATGTGGATGCCGTCATACTGGCTCAGGAACCGAAGTTGGGACCGTGGAAAGAACACATTCGCCAACAACTGGCATCACTGGTAGGAATCCCCGCCAACAGAGTGAATATCAAAGCTAAGACCGGCGAAAAAGTCGGCCACATAGGACGAGGCGAGGCGATAGCCGCCCAAGTCGTGGTATTGCTGGCACGTTCCTGGCAGGAGTCGGCAACAGCAGCAGGGTAACCAAGCCTTTCGATCGAGGGAACGCATGGTACTACAGGTGTATTCGACACTGACTCGGACAAAGCAACCATTCCATAAACAACCCGGCGAAACGGTGACGATGTACGTCTGTGGCCCAACCGTGTACAAACCCAGCCACATCGGTCACATGGTGGGCCCAGTGATTTTCGACACGGTGAAGCGGTATTTGACGTGGCTGGGCTACCATGTGCGCTGGGTGGTCAACATCACCGACGTGGACGACAAGTTGATCGAGCGAGCGCGGGAACTGGGTACTACTGTTTCGCAACTAGCCCGCGAGATGACCGAAGATTACTTCCGGTGTCTGCAGGCATTGAACGTCACGGGAATCGACCACTTCCCCCGAGCCACCGAATACGTCCCTGCGATGATCGAGATCATACTCGATCTGGAAGCCAAAGGCTTCGCCTACCGAGCCGATGGAGATGTTTACTTCGACATCAGCCAGGACCCCGATTACGGCAAGTTGTGCCACCGTGATCCGGAGCAAATGGCGGCCGGTGCCCGACTCGAGATCAATCCTAAGAAGCGGAATCCCGGTGACTTTGCCTTATGGAAGTCGGCCCGGCCGGAGGAACCTCCCGAGGTACGCTTCGACAGCCCCTTTGGCCCGGGTCGCCCCGGTTGGCACATCGAATGCTCTGCCATGTCCTTGGGGTTGCTCGGAGCACCGATCGACATCCACGGAGGTGGCCTCGACTTACAGTTTCCCCACCATGAAAACGAACTGGCCCAAAGCGAGTCCCATACAGGCGGGGAGTTTGTCAAAATCTGGATGCACAACGGACTGTTGAAACTGCGAGACAAGGACGGTCACGAGGCCAAGATGGCCGGCTCGTTGGGCAACGTCCTCAATGTGCAGGACGCACTCCAACACATTAGCGGGGATGCCCTGCGCTTCTTCATCCTGAAAACCCATTACCGTACACCCATTGATTTGGGTATCTGGGACTGGCACAATCCCGCCACTCCCCTTCCTCAAGGATTGATCGAAGCCCGCAAAGCCCACGATACCTTCGTCCGCTTCGCCGAGCGAGTCCAACGCATTCTTCATAAGCCATTTGACCAGATTCCGGCTCCCCAACACGTCACAGATGCCCACCCTCTGACCGTTCCGGAACATCAAACAGCATTCCAACGCTTCCGGGAGTACATGGATGATGATTTCAACACAGGAGGTGCTGTAGGCGTCCTCTTCGAATTGGTCAATCATCTCAACCGCGTGGCCGATCACGGTCACTTGGACGACCCCACCACGGCCGATGCCTCCTTCCAGCAAACCTTCCAAGAAGGGGTTATGCTAGTCCGCGAAATAGCGAACATTCTAGGTCTGACGTTCCGGGGTACTACACTCCCGTCAGCGACTGACAACCGCCTGACCACACAACTGCTGGAACTTCTCATTCAATTACGGGAACAACTTCGCAGTAATGCTAAAACTGCACCCAAGGATCATCCGTTGCGAGGGACACTATTTCAGCTTGCGGATCAGATTCGTACCCAGCTTCATGAACTGGGGATCACCTTGGAAGACCGCCCGACAGGTACATCCTGGCGATTCAGCAGCTAAAGAGCAAGCAGGAACTGAACGATTCGGGAATACTTCCAGCTGGTGGAATTATGACCCACGTATTTGAAGCATGACCCATAGGGTGGCCATTACAAGTCCATGATGTCCTGATCATCCAGAGGATGGCTTCGGAGATTCATGACAGTCCCAGGACATCATCCATCGTGTAGCGACCCGCAGGCCGATTGGCGAGATATTTGGCTGCAAGCAAGGCACCGCGAGCGTAACTGTCCCGGCTGTGGCCTTTGTGCACCAATTCCAATGTTTCACCCAAAGTGGTGAAGATGATGGTATGCTCCCCGACATTGTCTCCACCGCGGATAGCATGGATGCCGATCTCCTCAGCGGAGCGTTCACCGGTCAATCCTTCCCGGCCGTAAATGAAGCGACCACCCTGCACCTCGCGGACGATTTCCGCAAACCGCAGAGCTGTACCGCTGGGAGCATCCTTCTTGAAACGATGGTGTCGCTCGATAATCTCCACGTCGAATCCTTTGCCCCGGAGCACTTCGGCTGTAATCCGTGTAAGCTTGAACAGCAGGTTGACCACCAGGCTCATGTTGGGGGAAAACAGGATGGCGGTCTCATGGGCGGCGGATTCGATCTCGGCTTTCTGTTCGCTACTGTGGCCCGTAGTCGCGATAACCAAGGGTATCCGGCGGGCGACACAGATGGCAAGAATGGCCTTAGTTCCTTCAGGGGTCGAAAAATCGATGACGCAGTCGGGATGAACAGACAATGACAACTGCGGAGTGATCGGCACACCGATTCGCCCAATCCCCGCAACTTCGCCGGCATCCCGGCCGAGCATAGGACTGTTGGGAGCATCGATGGCGGCTACCACTTCCATGTCTGACTCCTGGTGAGCCAAGGCAACAATTCTCTGCCCCATGCGGCCCGCTGCTCCGTTGACTGCCAGACGTACCTTCATCCTGTTGTCTCCCCAATATGCTCAACGACCCCTGTCGATCACAATACGCTAAATATCGGGTACGGATGTTGAGGTCAGTTCCTTCATGCCTGCATGCGCTCAAGGTCTCTTCGAGCGCGGTTACTCCTTATCGAGTCCCTGTCGCCTGGTGCCTCGGGGTATTACCATGCTGTCCCGAATCCTAAGGTCCAACTTCTTCAGACATAGTGTTATGGTGGATCAATGGAGCCAGCAACTCTTTCACTTGATGACATAGTTGGAGTGTCTGACTTTCCGTCGGACTTTCTACGATCAGGCGCACAAGGGGTTCCGTATTGCTCGGGCGTAGATGAATCCACCACTCCTCAGCATCCAAACGCAATCCGTCAACAGAATCGACTCGGGCCTGGGTGAAGTAGTGGGTGAGGATATGGTATGCCTCCTCCAAGCGGGAGCGAGCGATGGGTAAACGGGTTTTATGCATGACGAACTGTGGCCATTGTGCCACCATCTCGGAGAGGGTTTTCTGCTCGGCAGTCAGCAGAGCCAGGATGTAGGCAATACCGACGAAGGGATCCCGGACCCAACCCACGCGTGGCTCGATGACTCCCCCGTTTCCCTCACCACCAATAACAGCCTGCACTTCCCGCATACGTGAGACCACATGAGCCTCTCCCACAGCAGACCGATAACATGGGCAACCATGTTGGCAAGCAATTTCTTCAATCAGACGGGAGGTAGACATATTGATCACCACGGGTCCTTTGTCTTCACGTAAGCGATACTCGACAGCCAGGGCCAAGGTCAGCTCTTCGCTCAGACAACGTCCCTGTTCATCGATCAAAGCCAGGCGGTCCGCATCAGGATCCAAAGCGAAGCCGATCATTGCCTGATTGCGGACGACCCAGGTGGCCACCTCGGCCAGATGTTCCGGGGTGGGCTCGGGAGGGTGCAGGAAGTGACCGTCGGCTTCGCCTCCGTGAAGTGTCACTTCACAACCTATTTGTTCCAGTAATTGCCGTCCTAAGTTTCCCCCTGCTCCCCCATTCGCATCGAGAAAGACGTGCCATCTCTGGCTGGCAATTTCCGCCACACGAACCCGATCCAACACCGCCTCGATATGAACCGGCAAGATATCAGGGGGAACACGCACCTGACCGATCCGATTCCACGGTGCATGCCGAGACATACCTCGGTCAAAATACTCCTTCACGGCAGCACCCTGCTCGGAGGATAACACAGCCCCATCGGCGTCGAACAACTTCAAGCCGTTCCAGGGTGCGGGATTATGACTGGCTGTGATTTGAATACCCCCAGCTGCCCGATAGTGCCGAATAGCCAGACCACACGTCGGCGTGGGGAGTATCCCGGCATCCAAAACCGTTGCACCCGTTTCCATGACTCCTGCTATGACAGCATGGCGTAACATATCTCCACTGGGTCGGCTGTCTCGCGACACAAGGATAGGAGACGCATCGCGTACACTGGCAAAGGCACTCGCATAACGTGCTGCCACTTCGGCAGTCAAACTTTCACCGACAATGCCGCGGACCCCTGACACTGAGACAAGTAGCATCGACTGCTCTCCTAGTACCTGCAGCGCCCTTCCCTGATATGCGGCGGGTGCTATTCTCTATCTTTCCTCCGGCATTGTAGAAACTCTCCGTCGGTCCATAGGGCGATACTGCATGTGGGACTCGGTCCTTCTCCAGCAACCCGCTGATCATCTCCCATGTTCCTTGGAGAGGTCGATCGGACGTTCTCCATAATCGTATCGAAACGTCTGGCCGTTGAATGGGCTGGATAAGAAGTGCCTGTTCCTACCCGGGAGTGAACTGGTCTCGCAGTATTGCTGTTCAGAAAAACGAAAACTCCGGAGAAAAAAGTCTCCGGAGCAAGCCGACTGTAACGTTCCCCGAACGTTTTACTAGTCAACGGTACAATTATATCAAGCTGCCTGTTTGGCCTCCCCTCGTGCACGGTTTTTCCCTTTTTTGGTGTTTAGGGCGGTCCAACCCTGCGGTGGCATGGCCATGGCAAGTTTCAATGCTCCCACGGCGCCGGCGTAAGTAGCATCTGTCACCCGGGTCACTTTGGCCCCTCCATATTCGGCCAGCGCTTGTTCAATGACGCGGTCCAAGCCCTTCAACTGGCTGCCGCCTCCTCCCAAGATGATGTTCTGCCGTAACTTGTCCTGAAACTCGGGATCAAAACGAGCGATCAACTTGCGAATGGCATCCACGATCGGGCCTACGAGAACCTGACACGCGGCTTTGAGGGGTTCCGTAACATCATGAGGTGTGGGTTTACCATCGACAGGAAGGTTGACCAGAGCTTGTTCTCCCACAGCGTTGACGAAACCGAACTTCTCCTTGATCTCCCGCACCATGTTCCGGGATATTTGCACCCGCGGATACTTAGCTTTCAGACGCTTCTCGAACTCTTCATCCACCGCATCTCCACCCAACCCGATGGTGATCTGCTCTTCATCCGCAGGATAGACGCCATAGATCGGGCAGATATCGATGGTGCCAGCGCCGATGTCCACAACAAGGGCATCTGTCAAACGATTCATGCCATAGGCAATCGAAAACGGTTCGGAAACGACCGCCACCGCATCAAAAACATGACCAGCCGCTTCCAGGATGAACTGCTTATTTTTCACACTGGCTCGCGCGGGAACCCCAAGGACACCATAAACGGGCCGAGCGGTATCTTGCGGCTCAGGATGAACAAGCTGCACGGCGTACTCAATGATCAATCGAGTCGCCAGGGCGTACTTTTCCATTTGTTTCTCGTTCAGTCCACAAGCATCGGGATCGCCATATTTGAGCATTCCTTTCTCAAAGGGGCGGATGATATCCAGTGCCAGGCGATGTTCTGTCAGGTCCTGTCCGAATACCACGTCCCGACCAAGCATGGTGCGGGCGATATGATCCTTGGGCCATCCGACAGCTGTGGGGATGACATCTCGATACCCTGCCGAACTGGCTACTGAAGTCTTGAACGTACCCAAATCCATCCCGATATAAAGAGGATGACTTTCCGGCATAGCTATCTCCTCCTGTTCCAGGTTTTCCGATCACTACGGGAACTCTTCGACCCTTATAAGCCAGCCAAGCAGCATTCTGCAGCATTCTGTGGGGCAAGCCGTGCGATGGCAGGGCATAAAATTTCCCCTCGCCTTACAGCCCCGATTGGGAGAGGGGCATAGCGGATATTTTTTCTGTCTGCCCGGAGGGGCACTCCACCTCGTGACACTCTTCCGCCAAGGGGAGCGAATCGGTAGCCGAGCCGAAAACTTCCGCATGCAAGGCGACGTTCTGCCCCAAGATGAACTCGACAAGGGCTTGTTGATTCTGGGCCTCGATTTTCTTCTTCTCTTCACGCATGACTGCATAACTTGGCCCGATCTCGAACTTCTCAGCTGTCGCCGGTCGGGGGCCAGCGTTGTAGCGCCCCATCAATAAGACCCCATCTCCACCCAGGGGGACATACGGCAAAGGGTGCATCCCACGGGATGATGGAACTGCTTTGCGCCGGCGCCACACCCACGCACCCACCCCCAACCCGACAATTCCCCCGCTCAAACCCAGGAGCAACTCATGGCTCAGAGTAATACCTCGGACCTGGTCCAGGGACGAAATGGAAGAGTTCGGTGACGTATGGGTATCACTATCACGATCCTTGAGCACAATAACCTGCGGCTGAGCAGGCGGCGTTGATGCCGGATACGATGGAACAATGGGGGCTAAGGTCCACGGGACCGAATAGCCTCCCGAAAAGGGTGACGCCACGGCCGATGCCGACGAGCATAACCACGGAGCGGTCGAAGCAAGTGGTTCTCCTACCGGAGCGATTACGCCAGCGTGCGATGCTAAAATGATCGTGCGTGATTCGACCACAGCCGGCTTGACTTCCTCCTTACACGTCTGAGGGGCGGCCTTCTCGGCATCCGTACGAGGAGCGGTCTTCTCGGGAGACGAGGACTCTTGAGGAACAACAACGGGAACAATCAACAGCGGCAAGGGACGTGGCGTCGGGGGTGGCCAGACCCGTTGATTCCCATGCAAAATTTCCACATCGGCGACGGTTTTTTGAGTTGGCCGCCACGGAACAGCGGATTCGTGGACCTGAACCTGGCCTTGTGCTGAGGCGAACCTGTGCGGCGAGGGAGCAACCGGCAATGTCCCTGGCTCTACCCATGGTTGGGCCAAAACCCCAGCTGGCCAACTCAACCCGAGCAATACTGTCTGCCAGCCGGACAATCCACGCTGCTTCCGCGCCATCTCGACGTTCCTCACCGTCTTTGGCTGAGTTCTTCTCCGCCACAATCTTGCCGATAGTATCGGCTTTCACGATGGCATGGATTGATTGAATCCTACGTGGATTACCGACAAAGCCCCTCATCCCCCCGAGCATCCCGACGATTCCCGGAGCGTCTGCCTGTTGTTCAATTTTTGTGGGTCTAAAGTTTAGCGTTTCGAGTCCGAATGGTTCCGTATTAGCTCACCCCTGGCTCTTTGCACGGCCAGCATCTTTATGGCCCAGCATCTTTTCGACAACAAGGGCACGCCGTGCAGAAACCGGAGGAAAAATACGGTGCGACCCACTCCCACCTGACACGGTGGGAGCGGAATGAGCGAGAAAGTGACAATAGGACCGGCGTCCGTGAAGATCTGCCATACAACAGGAATCCGGGAAGAACTACCATTATCGTCCACGATTCCAGTAGATACGGGCGTTACCCGTTTGGCGGCCGACCGCGATGATGTCCACACGGCCATCGGCGTCGAGGTCAGCCGCACAGAGGTCTTCCACCGCCACCCCACCGTTTTCCAGGATGTGTCGTTCCCATTTCGTACCACTGGCATCCACACAGCGATACACTCGGATACCACGCCGAAGGGTGTGGCGGTCCCCTGCCTGCGGATCCGGATCGTCGCGAACACCGACAATCAATTCATCCTTGCCATCCTGATCCAAATCGGCAAACCAAACCGCGTGCCCCCACCGCAACTCACGGTCGATGACCTGGCGTTGCCAGAGGTCCTGTCCAGCCTTGGGAGGAAGGTAAACGACCACTTCATGCCCATGCCACGGTTCGATGGTAGCAATGATGGGGATCCCGACCCAACCGCTTTTCACTTCGCTGGCCCCTCGACTGGCATGGGCACGCTCCTGGTTGCCCACACCGACCTGTCGGGTTTGCCACCGGTTTCCCACACGTTCGATGACGTGTACCCCTTCATAGCTGGCAACGAGGAACCAGGGAATCGAAACTACCACGAAAACCCCTGAGAATCCCGCACTTTCCCGTCAAGGCGGCGCACAATCCGGCGCACTTGACCCCTATTTGGCCCGACTGATCGAACTTTGGCCTCAACTGACCGACCGTCAACGGCGGCGGCTACTCCGCCTGGCCGAACGGATAGCGACTGTTTCCTGAACCCTTGTTTTGGGAGGTATGCCATGCACGTCGGCTATGTTCACACTCGTTCCGGCTCGATCCTGCTCCAACTGCCCGCGGCCAACCACTGGGGCTTTGTCTTGGCTGATGATGAGCAGAGCTGGCCCGGCGGCTTCGGCTGGGAGGAGTGGGAGGCCATCCCCGATCAGGAGGCCCCGCCGGAAGTCCGAGAGCGTCTGCACTGGCTGCTGGAGGAAGTCCGCGAAGCCGAGTCGGAGGACTGGCTGAAGGCAGCCAAGATGCACCCCGGCGGCCGGCTCCGCGTGGAATGCCTCCGGGAGGATTTTTCCCGCGGGAGCGAAGCGACACACGCTGGCGAAGTCTGGCTGCAGGCGTATCGGGAGGATCGTTGCGTCGGTTCCCTGTACGGCCGGCGTGAAGGCGACCGCTGGCGTCTGCGGATTCAACTGCACCACGGCGAGGACCCGGAGGTAGTGACGTATCTCCAGGCGGAATTCGCCTTCCGCTACCGCCTCGCCTATCCCGATCGACCGGTACCGACCCCCGCTCCCGAAGTGAGCGTAGAGGTGTGCTCCTGAACCCCGTTAGAGTATCGTTTGTTTCAAACGGGAGCGGTAGCAACACGCGAAGTGGACACCAAGTGATCGGTGTCTTTTTTGTTGCGATGGTTGGCGCAGTAACACACTTAGTCGAAACTAAGTAACACACTTAGCTGAAGCTAAGCGACACACGTAGCTACGGGTCCTTCCCGAACCCCCCGCGAATCCGGCGGCCGGCGAGCGGCCACGGAGGTCAGTTAGTTCGTCGATTCGGTGTGTGTGTCGCTACGCTTTCGACCTGTCCGATCCCCTCCAGCCCCTGCCGACGTGATAAACCAGGCTGACTGAGTAGTCTTGGAAGCATGTCCGCACTGCGCAAAGTTTAGTTATAAATCGTTGGATGACGATTGCGTTGAGTATTCGGCATAACTAGGCAGTATCAGCACTTTTTTCTGGGAATTCGACCTGATTTTCTAATCCCTCCTCAAGCGGAATCGTTATACTGGAGGCGGGAGCAAGGATGCGTAGTCATGAACCCTTTTACAGGATTCAGGGAAGTTGTCAAACACGCCTTTCTCTGGGAGGTTTTCGATGAACGACGCTTTGGCTCTACGCGCGGGGGAAGCGGCCAGGCTCTTGCGCATCTCCACACGGTTCCTGGCTCAGTTGACTCGAGAGGGAAAAATCCCGCACAAGCGGGTGGGGCGGGCCATCCTGTACCCGGTGGAAGAGTTGCGGGAGTGGCTCCGTCGGTGCCCCGGTCCGGACAGAAGTGAAGCGACACACGAAGCGACACTCGATGGGGGTGCTACCCGCCCTAAGGAGGCCGCACGTTGATCCGCCAGATGATTCCTCTCCGAACTGACCCTCTCCGAATCGATGGTATGAGAACGCCGTCCAGACCTTCCGAGGGGGCGAGTTGCCCGCGGTGTCATCGGGCCATTGAGCGGGTGGAAGAGCATACCTACTTCGTGGAAGCGACCCGCGTTTTCATCTGCCCCTACTGCCGCGGTGAACAAGAGCTGCCAGACTCGACCCCCCGCTAGCAACGCCTGTGATTGGTCACCTCTCGCCAACCTCTGGAGCGGCCACCCCTTTGTCCAGGGACGGACAAAGACACCCCGGAAAGACCACACGCCGGCTCGGGAGGAAACCGGCGTGGACTGCAAAAGAGGCAACATCTATGGATAAGATATCCCATCCGACCGATCGTGACCAGTTTCGTTGCGGACTGACAGACATAGCCGGCCGCCTGCTGGAGAGAGGCTTTGTTCCCGTCCCTCTCCTATTCCGTGAGAAAAAGCCGGCCATCCCCGAGTGGCAGAAACTGACCCGTCAGGACGTGGAGGCCCGACGGGAGGAACTGTTCGGGCGGACCTCGGGCAATCTCGGGGTGCTGCTGGGCACTCCCAGTGGCGGGCTGATTGACATCGATCTGGACTGCGATGAGGCCATCCGCGCGGCTCCCCTGCTGCTCCCCCCGACGGGCATGATCTGGGGCCGGCCTTCGCGGGGAAGCGCGACGCATTACGGCTATCGGGTCGATGCTCCCCCGGCGAAAGCCTCCATCCCCTTCATCGCCCCCGATGGGAAGCGGCTGCTGGAAATCCGTTCCACGGGCGGCCAGACGCTCGTGTGGGGCAAATACCCCGCGGAAAATGGCAAGCCGGAGGAAGAGGTCGGAGGCGATCCTCTCACACAGCCCGCGCAAGTCTCCTTCGGCGAGCTGGAGAAGGCGGTGCGGTGGCTAGCCGCGGCGGTGCTATTGGCCTGTCACTGGAAGGAAGGACAGAGGCATGACATTGCCCTGTCACTCTCGGGCGGACTGCTGCTGGCCGGCTGGGCCCAGGGGGAAGTTCAACGCTTCCTCCGGGCCGTGATGGTGGCCGCGGGGGATGGCGAGGAGGCGGATCGGTTGCGCGCGGTCGAGGACACCGCGGAGAAAATCCGACGCGGCGAAGCGGTGACGGGCTGGCCGACCTTGGCCGAGCGGATCGGGGAGAAGGCAGTCCGTCGGATACGGGAATGGCTGGGAATCTTGTCGCAACCCTCCGGGCAGTCCGTCGGGGAGTGGGACGGTCGGTGTGGCGGGGGAGAAGTCCTGCCTGGCTCCCCCCGCTACAAGATCGAACGTAACACCATCCTGGCCGCCAAGGTCGAGGGGCGGGGAGAAAGTCGCGCGGTCGTCTATTACCAGCTGGCCAACTTCGCGGCCCTGATCCGTCGGCAAATTGCCGCCACCGACGGGGTGGAGCGGGAAATGGTCTTTGAACTGGACGTGCGCCTGCCGCACGGCAGCAGGAAGTCGGTACAGGTCAAAGCCAGCGAGTTTGGGGGGATGAATTGGGTGCCTCGCGCCTTAGGGGCGGAAGCGATTGTGGCCCCCGGGCAGAACAGTCGGGACCAGTTGCGGGCGGCCATTCAGTACCTCAGCCAGGGGGAGGTTACCTCAGCGACAGTCTATCGGCACCTGGGCTGGACCCAGATCGATTCCCGGTGGGTCTATCTGCACGCGGAGGGAGGTATCGGACCGGACGGACCGGTGGCGGGGGTGGAGGTGGATGTGGATCGCACGCTCCGCCCGTGGGTTTTACCGCCACCGCCCTCGGGACACGAACTGCGGGACTGCCTGCGGGCCTTGCGGCAGTTGTGGGAGGTGGGGCCGGAGCAGATCACGGTGCCGACGCTGCTGTACGCCCTGACCTGTCCTCTGGGACAGGTGGATTTTAGTTGCTATCTGACCGGACGGTCGGGTGTGTTCAAAACGTCCTGGGCCCTGGTGGTACTGAGTCTCTACGGCTATTCCCTCCCCACGCCCCCGATCGGTTGGAACAGTACCGGTAATGCTCTGGAGAGTCTGACCTTTGCGGCTAAGGATGCCTTGCTGGTGATCGATGACGATGCTCCGGCGTCGGACCGGTTCAGTCAGCGGGAGTTGGCCGCGACGGTCAGTCGGGTGTTACGGTCGCAAGGCAACGCGGTGGGGCGGGCGCGGTTGCGAGCCAGTGGGGAGAGCACCTATGACCGGCCGCCGCGGGGCGGGCTATTGATCACGGGCGAAGATGTCCCTGCGGGGCAGTCGATCCGGGCGCGGTGTCTGTTCATCGAGGTGCAGGCGGGCCAGATCGATTCCTCGCGGCTGAGGCAGGCACAGAAGCAGGCTCAGCAGGGGGTGTATGCGCGGGCGATGGCGGCCTGGGTGCAGTATCTGGCGCGGGACTGGGAAGGGAAGCGGCGGCAGTTGCAGGATCGGGTGGAAGAGTTGCGGGAGCAGTGGGGGGCGGTGCATGGCCGGACGGCGACGGCGTTGGCACGGCTGATGGCAACGGCGGAACTGTTCCAGGAGTTTGCTGCCAAGGTGGGGGTGGACTGGTCGCGGGAGCGGGTGGAGGCGGCGCTAAAAGGCGTGGTGGCCGTCCAGGAGGAATTCCAACGGTTAGCGGACCCTGGGGAACGGTTTGTGGCGCTGCTGACCGACCTGCTGTCGGGGCGGGGGGACGGGCTCACCTGCGACCGCGGCAAGACCCACAGGGGTACCCTGAAGAGCCGGCCCGCTGGGGGTGGAGTTGGCAGTCGGTGGGAGAGGGGAGGTGGGTGCCGCAAGGGGTGCTTATTGGTTGGGTGGACAAGAAGGGGGTGTATCTCATCCCCTCGGTGGCCTACGCCGAGTTGTCGCGGCTGGCAGCGGACAACGGACCACCGTTACCGACGGAGCGGACGTTATGGAAGCGACTGGCGGAGCGGGGGGTGATTCGGAGTGTACAGGAAGGTCCCCACCAGCGAACCGTAGTCCGGGTCCGGGTCGGCGGGGAACCCCAGAGGGCGGTATGGGTGCTTCCGCACTGGCTGGGGGGTATCTCTACCGAAGCGGGAACAGCGGGAACGGCGGGAACAGAGGCCGAAAACCTCAAGGAAAATGGGGAAAATCCTGTTCCCGCTTCGGAGAGTGTTCCCGTTCCTGAGCGGGAACAGGTTCCGGGAACGGGAACAGAAAACCCCGCGAATTTCTCGGAAAATCCGGGGGTTGTTCCCCCTGTTCCCGTTGTTCCCGTTCCTGGAGATATACCCCCCTGGCCGGATTTTGCAGGGGCGGACCTGACCCCAGAGGTCGGATTTTCCGACACTCTCCCCCCTCCGGTTCTCGTGACCTGCCCGTACTGGGCGGACTGGGCGGAGTGGATCACCACACCGGAGGGGGTGGCCGACCTCTCCCGTCGGCTGGAGGGGGCGGACCGGGTGGCCGTGGACATCGAAACCACCGGCCTCGATCCTGACACGGATCGGCTCCGACTGCTCTCCCTCGCCCTACCCGACGGCACCGTTTCCGTCATCGACCTGTTCGCCTTCCCTGATCCGGCCGCGGCTCTTGCCCCCCTCCGACCGCGACTGGAACAGGCCGAGCTGGTGGGCCACAACCTGGCTTTCGACCTGGCCTTCCTCGGGCGGTTGGGCCTGCGGCCGGAGAGACCCCCCTTTGATACTCTGCTGGCTTCCCAGCTGCTGCATGCCGGCGAAGTGGAGGATTCCGGTCAGCCCCTCCAGCACGACCTGGCGGCCGTCCTGAAGCGGGAGCTGAACGTTACCCTCGATAAGACGCTGCAGAAGAGCGACTGGAGCGGAGAGCTGACCCCCGCTCAGGTGGATTACGCCATCGAGGATGTCTGTCATCTGCTGCCGCTCTCTGCCCGGCTCCGGCGGAAACTGGAGGCGGCTCGGCTGGAGAACGTCGCCGCGGTGGAGATGCAGGCCCTACTAACCCTGGAGGCGGCTCGGCCCATCCGTCTGGATGTCGCGGCCTGGGCGGCCCTCACGGAACGGGCGGAAGCGGAGGCGGAACGCCTGGCCGAAGAGATGAACCGCCTGGCTGCCACCACGAGTGTCGCTGACGCTCCCGCGTGTGTCGCTCCCGTGAGGGCCACCCTGTTTCCCGAACTGAGCCCGCCCGCTGTTCGCTGGGATTCCCCCGCCGCGGTCCAACGCGTATTCGCCAGTTTCGGCATCACGCTCTCCGACACTCGCGATAAGACGCTAGCCGGTATCGAACATCCCTTGGCGGACCTATTACGACGGTATCGCCACCAGCGGAAGCGAGTTTCCGCTTTCGGCCTGGGCTGGCTACGCGAATACGTGAAAGATGGTTGCGTTGCTCCCCAGTGGCGACTGCTGGGGGCGGAAAGCGGTCGGATGAGCTGTGTCCGGCCCAATCTCCAGCAGATTCCCCGCGAGGCGGAATACCGCCGCTGCTTCATCGCACGGGAAGGCCATCGTTTCATCAAGGCCGACTACAGCCAGATCGAACTGAGACTCGCGGCGAAAGTGGCGGGCGAAAAGCGGATGATCGAGGCCTTCATCCAACGCATCGACTTGCACGCTCTGACTGCTTCCCGACTGCTGGATAAGCCTCTCTCTCAGGTCAGTAAAGGCGACCGGCAACTGGCCAAGGCGGTCAACTTCGGGCTTCTCTACGGGATGTCGCCGCGGGGATTGCGGGAATATGCCCGGGCCAACTACGGCGTGGAGCTGTCGGAGGCGGAGGCGAAGCGGCACAAGCGGAGTTTCTTTGTGACCTATCCGGCTCTGGAGGCGTGGCACGAGCGGCTGACCGCGGAGCTGGAGCGGTGTGGACCGGAGGGGGTGTATGAGGCGCGGACGCTCTCCGGTCGGCGGCGGTTCCTGCCGGCGTACAAGGCGGGCAGGCCCAACCTGACGGAAGCGGCCAACTTCCAGGTGCAGGGTCTGGCGGCGGACGGTCTGAAGGCGGCGCTGGCTCTGATGTGGCAGCGTCGGGAAGAGTGTCCGGAGGCGGTGCCGGTGCTCTTCGTCCATGACGAAGTGGTGATCGAAGTACCGGAGTGTCGGGCGGAGGCGGCGCGGGAGTGGCTCATCGGGTGCATGCGTGATGGGATGCAACCGCTGGCCGAAGAGGTACCGATCGAGGTGGAAGCGGTCATCGCTACCAGCTGGGGCGGCTGAAAGAAGGCGAGTGGCCCTGCCGATGTGTGTCGCTACGCTACCGACTTGGCATCTGGCGGCAGGGAGAGGTATATTGAGGCCTAAGGAGGAAAGGAATGGCATCCGTTACCAACGATCCCAACGGACGCAGACGAATTCAATTCGTGGCTCCGGACGGCAAGCGCAAGACGATTCGCCTAGGCAAGATCGACCGCAAGACGGCGGAGAGCATTTGCCGACACGTCGAAGCCTTGCTGGCAGCGAAGATCAGCGGACAACCTTTCCCACAGGGCACGGCAGTATGGCTGACTACGATCGGGGCATCGCTTCGCGACAAGTTGGCGGCCGTCGGACTGGTGGAAGCGCAACAGCGATGGACCGTCAGCGAATTCCTGGCAAGCTGGCTGAACAGCAAGAAGGCGATGGGCCACAAGCCTACGTCCTTGCGGACCTGGGGACAGACCGTGGCGGCCTTAGTCGAGCAATTCGGCCCGCGTCCGCTGGCGAGCCTTTCTCACGCCGACGGCGAAGCGTTCCGAGCGGCAATGCAAGGACGCGGACTGCGGGCGACCACGATTCACAAGCGGCTGGGCCACGCCCGGCAAATGCTTGAAGATGCCGTGCGGCTGGGGCATATCCCCTCGAACCCGTGGAAGCACGTCCGCCAGCGGCGGGGCGACCCGTCCGAGCGTCGCGCTTACGTTCCGGTCGCGGACGTGCATCGCGTGATCGATCATTGCCCAAACGTCTGGTGGAAGTTACTTGTTGCGTTGGCCCGGTTCGGCGGCCTGCGCATCCCATCGGAAGCGTTCTTGCTGACATGGGGCGATGTCGATTGGGAACGCGGCCGGCTGAGCGTGCCATCGCCCAAGACGGAACACCTAGGCAAACCGCATCGCGTCATCCCGCTGTTTCCGCTTTTGCGTCCGTACCTGGAAGCAGCCTTCCAGCAAGCGCCTGAGGGGAGCGTTTACATCTTTCCCGATAACTGGCGGGCGCGGGCCATGGGCGATGACGGCTGGGCCGGTGCGAACATGCGGGCCATGTTCGCCAAAATTGTGAGGCGGGCCGGCGTTGAACCCTGGCCGCGCCTGTGGCATTCCCTACGGGCATCATGCGAATCGGACCTGGCCCAGAGTTTCCCGCTGGCCACGGTAACGAAGTGGCTGGGCAACACGCCGAGTGTTGCGCTGCGGCATTACGTCGATCCGACCGAAGCGGCTTTCGATCGGGCCTTGGAATGGCGGCCGACAGGCGGCGCAAAATCCGGCGCACACGCGGCGCAAAAAGCGGCGCAGCAGGGAGCGGCAAGCAGAGGCAACGAACCGCAAAATCTGTCGGAAGTCCTTGAGGACTGCGAGTCTATGCCATTTGGTTCTTGTCGTAACCCTTTGCCGCATAAGGACTTACTGGAGTACCAGGGAATCGAAACGGCGACCCGTCCCGATCGCGAAAGGCCGGCCAGAAGTTGTGGGTGACGTACAATTCCTCCGAAAGCACTTCCACTTTCCAGTTCTCTTTCCTTGTCGGGTCGTGATGGGGGACATGCAGGGCGATCACGCGGACCGGTCGTCCATTCGTCCAATTACCCCGGGCGGTATTGCCACGACCATGCAAGGGGACATGGACAATCTCCGGCCTACCATCCCCGCTGATGTCAAAGGCACGTACGCGGTGGACGGTAGGTTCCTCACAAGGAAGCTCGTACGCTTGCCACTCTTCGCTTAGGGATTTTCCTCGTCGAAGCCAGTACAATTGGCCGGGAGTCACCGTATCAGTGGGTCGCCAGCCTGCTCCCAATACGAATTCCGGGAGCCGATCACCATCGATATCCAATGCCGTGATACAGACATTGTCTGGTCGGGTCTTGCCACGGATGATGACCCATTTCTTCCAGGTCGGATTCTCGTACCAGACCACCTCATGTTGATCCACCACGACTATGTCGATTTTGCCATCCCCGTTGACGTCCGTGGTCACCACTGCATAACCGATTTTCAAGCGTGTATCAAACTCTTGCACGCAAAAGCGGGGAAATGCATCGGCCATTTCCAGAGAGCTCCCGGCCCATGCAAAGCTCTCGGTCATCAACCCGGCACTTGGATTACCTGGAAAGCCCAACAACAATCCTCCACAACAGCACAGGACAAGGATGCGCATGGTGAATTTTTCCCTCCCCCGGTTCAGCACTTCCCAGTTCCCACAATATAAGTCGTAATGCTGCAGGTGTATATCGAATTCAAGCTGACTGCTACCACCGCCTTGACAACTCACAGTATATGGACATTTTTCCTGTTGATTTGTGAAAAAGTTGTAACCCAGGAAAACATATCTTGCGGGCGGGATGAGTTCGTTGGACAATAGCGTCACGGCGAATATGCGACAGGAGGTTATTCTGTATGAAACCGGTATCGTCCTATCGCCCGACCCGGGAGTGGCTCCTGCTGATTCTAGCCATAGTCACGGTTGGTGGTATCGTGGTCCCTTTGTGGGACCTTTTCGGGGGTCTGGAAAGCCGGGAGGAGTTGGCACGTAAATGGACACCGCAACGTTTGACCCACCTGTTGCTTGGCCCAGAGCAGGTGGTCTGTTATGTGTGTTTTCTGTGGGCAGGATTGATTCTTCTGATGCGTTACTGGGAGGTTTTGCGCCAGCGGAAAGCCTTCAGCCTGAATCTTCTGCCGACGGAAGCAGGCGCTCGTATCCTGCCTGAGGATGCCCGGCCTCTTTTACGCAAATTGGACCAACTCACGGGTCGCCGACCCTACATTCTCGCCAATCTGATCCGCCTGGGTCTGGGGAAGTACGCTGTTACACGCTCCGCCTCGGACGTGGTCGAAGTGGTGCAGAATCAAGCCGACGTGGAGATGTCCCGTCTCTCTGCCACCATGGCCACGGTGCACTATCTTGCCTGGGCCATACCAGCTGTAGGGTTCGTGGGCACTGTACGTGGTTTGGGAGGTGCTTTCGGAGCCGAGGCCCCTGCCATTGAAGATTTCATAGCTCAAGCTAAGGACCAACTGAAAATAGCTTTTGACTGCACCCTCATTGCTCTTGTACTAAGTCTCGGTTTGATGTTCTTGCTTCATTTCGTGCAACGTGCCGAGGAGACTCTGGTCGTGGATGCTCAAGAATACTGTCAGGAACATCTACTACTCCGCTTATACGACCCCAGCGGTCCTCCCGCCCTGTAGAGTTGATCCCACTCCGTGTTCGGAAAAGAAGAACATCATCAGCGGTGACATCTAGGTGCTATGGTGAAGGTAACCTGAAGCATCGCCGCAGACGGTTGGAGAAGGATCATGTTCTGGGGACGACGAGCAACACGCCGGATCGATCCGACACGGATCATTGGTGTGGAACTCAATTCCAGTATCATTCGGGCCGTGAGTTGGGGGGCTGAAGGGTTGCGGCCCATCCCGCTTCAGCCACCGGCGGAGGAAATGCCCCTGTGCCTGGCATTGCATCAACGTCGTCTGCTGCACGGTCAGGCAGCCTGGTCTGTATCCCGCACGATGCCCCATGCCATCTGTGATAACTTTCTGCCCCTTTTAGGTCACACGCAACGCTGGCAGTTCGGACGCCACTCGTTCACAGCGGAAAGTGCTCTGGAAGCCATCCTGAAGCATCTCCAGCCCATCTGGGACGCTCAAGCGGCTCCTCTGGCCGTAGCTGTCCCCGTGTATCTGTCCTCCGAGCAGGTCCAAAGGCTGGCCACCTTATTCCGTCGAGCCAACTGCACTCTTCGCGCGGTCCTGTTTGGTCCTCTCGGTGTAGCAACCGCCTTTGCAGCAGCACTTCAGACCCCTCCCTCACCCGCCTCAACACAGAATGCGTCTGGGGCTCTGGTCCAGGCTTATCCCTCCTTGCCCGGACTACGGCAGAGTCCGCTCACGGTAGGAATTATCGATGTGGATACCTATGCCCTGTCGGCGGCTTTGGTGGGAATCAGCAACGACACGGCCCGCATCCTAAGTTTCTGTGCCTGGCCGCGCTTAGGCCTGACCGCCTGGTACAACCGCTTGCTCGACGCTGTCGCCGATCACTGCATCCGACTCTGTCGTCGGGATCCTCGGGACTGGCCGGAAGTGGAACAGCGGCTTTTCGAGCAACTTCCCCTTGCCATGGAACAATGCTACGCCGCCCAGAGCATACGCTTGTTACTACAAACCGACGCATGGTATCAGGAGCTACACGTGGATCCCGAAGAGCTGGAAACATATTGTGCGGACCTCAGTCAGGCTGCCGAACAAGCCATCCGCCAGATGCTGCAAAACACACACAATGTCTCTCCCCCGCGAGCATTGTGGCTGACCACACGGGCGTCACGCTTACCGGGACTCAATCGCCAACTTCAGTGGAATAAATCACCGGGCACTCGTATCGAAGTCCTTTCTTCTTCGGCAATTGCTCAAGCTGCTGCCACACTCACGGCCCAATGGCCCCCTACGGAAAACCCCATCTTACTGGTGGGCACCATACCCCTGCCGGCCAACGGTCATCTCTCGGGCTTTGGCTCCACCAGCCGCACAACGAGACAATTCATTCCTACTCAGACCGCGGAATCCCACCAATCTCCCCACGGTAACGCCTGATTCGAGTACAGCACGAGCAAAATAACCTCACAGCACAACAGTATCGGGGACTTATCCATGCGTATCCGACACAAGGTTCCTACTCTGGTCAGCATGTGGATGCTCGATGTTTTTTGCTGTGCCTTAGGTTGCGTCACGTTGTTGTTTCTTATCAACAGCCGCATGGCCAGTGATGCTGCGGACGCCAATCGTAACGCATTGACGGACCTGACCAACCTCCAGCGGCGATACTCCCTGCTTGTCTCTGAGTACGAGGATCGCAAAGCAGCCTGGGATACCGAACGCCACCAGCTCCGTCAACAATTGGATGCGCTCACGCAAGCCCAGAATGAGCTTTCCCGCCGCCTTGCCCTTCTACGCAATGAAGCACAGTCCCTTCAGGCTCAACGGGACGCACTCCAACTGGCTCTTGCCAATGCTGAAAAAAATGCGAAAGCGAATCAACAACAATTGGCCGCTATGCAGGCCCAATCTCTTCAGGCCGAAGAACTCCTCCGCAAAAAGCAGCAGGAAGCCGAACTCCTCCAGCAACGCCTCCTCACCCTCCAAACCACTCAGGAAGACCTGCAGCGTCTCCTTCGTACTCACGATAACGAAAAAACGTTGCTTTCACGCCAGCTGACCGACATGAAAAAGCAATTGTACGACTTGGAAGCTCATCGGACCCGTCTGCAGCAAGAACTTGATAGAGTCCGTGCCGATGCCCGGCAGTCTGCACAACTCATGGAATCCAATCTTCGCGCTGCACAAGACCGCATCCGTGAACTGAATCAAAGCCTCCAAACGGCTCAAACTACCATTATTGACCTCCAGGGCCAGAAAGCCCGGCTCGCCGACCGTTTGGATCAACTCCAGCAGAATTGGGAAAAACGCTTCGCAGGGATCGTTACTACAGGGCGTCGGGTAGTCTTCCTCGTGGATATCTCCGGTAGTATGGGCAAAAAGGATACCAACACCCCAGACCCGACCAAGTGGCCATTTGTTGTCGAGACTGTCGGGAAAGTCATGCGCAGCATTGTCGGCTTGGAACAGTATCAGGTTATCATTTTCTCCAGCTCGGCCCGTTGGCTTTTCCATGACTCAGGACAGTGGCGCACCGCACAAGGAGAAAAATCAGTCGCGGAGGTCATGGCTGCTCTCCGAGAGGTCAAACCTCATGACGACACTAATCTTTACGCTGCCTTCGAGTTAGCCTTCACGCTGCGACCGAAAGGATTAGACACCATCTACCTCTTCTCAGATGGTTTGCCTACCTCTGGCCCGGGGCTGACACCCGCTGATACGACACGGCAACCCCCTCTATCGGAACTGGAACGCAGCGACAAGCTCGGACAGTATGTGTTGTCCACTATCCGCGAAAAATGGAATCAACCGACTCCAGCTCAACCCAAAGTGCGGATCCATTCTGTCGGTTTCTATTTTGAAAGTCCCGACTTGGGAGCCTTTCTCTGGACTCTTGCTCGTGAGAATAATGGTAGCTTCGTTGGTTTGTGCAGCCCCTGATGCTATCTCATGCGTCGCGCGTCAGGCAACAGGTAATTCTCCTGTGCCAGCAACCGAGTTCATGAACCTGGACCACTCCTACATGCTGTAAGGCAGCACCTTCTTCCTTCCGCTGTTTAGCTCCATGCTTATCGGCCGCTCTCTGGTGATTATCGAAAGCGCCCCTTCTTGTTCGGACTCATGGCATTTTGCCCTGGCGAACACGCGAGGAGTCCGCGGGAGCACGTATTCCCCTTCAACGAGCTGGTACGCCTTTGTAAGTAAGGACTTGCGGAAAGCTCAAGCACGAGCCAAGCGGCCTCCGAATCCGCAGTGCCTGATTTCGTGATCCCATGGCCACCCACAGTTGATGAGACTGAGCTGGAGTAGGTGGAAAAACTTCATCCCTGCCGCAGACTGTGCAACCTATACCGAACTTTCCTTGCTACGCCAGCGCTTGCACGGAGTAGAAGCTGCCTGGGGGATCGAACGTTCTACAGAACAGTTGGTGACAGGAACCGCGACTTCCTGCTTCACGTAATATCGATCTGCACCAATTTTCCATCAACGGGACGTTACGAGGTCAAGAGGTGGAGGTGTCGCAATCCCGTGATGAAGCACGGTAAGCGGACCTGTCTTTCGCCAGGTTGCATCGCTTGACCTGAAGGTTGGGGATCCAGGATTCGAACCTGGACTAACTGATCCAGAGTCAGTCGTGCTACCGTTACACCAATCCCCATCGCTTCGTTACCACTATAGGCCATACCCACCCTCAGGGCAAGGGCAGTCCATTCGATTGGCTACAAGCCTGACTTCTCTGACCTCCAGGAGTAGTTTTTGTCCTACAGAGTGAATCCATGCTTCCACAGACTCTATCCCAAATAAACTTCACTGTGGTATTACTGGCTTGAACCCACGCTACCCGCGACTTGAAAAGACCGTTTTTCATCTTGTCCTGTCGCCGATCTAAGGATAAAAAAACTTATGAGCTTGTTTCCCCTTACTCGCGGCGCGAGGGCTGAATCTGCATGCGGAAGGGCCTGGCCCCTAGTCATGCAAAGCAGTGATGGGGAAATATTGGAGAGGTGGCTGAGTGGCTGAAAGCACCGCTTTGCTAAAGCGGCGAGGGGCTAAAACCCCTCCGAGGGTTCGAATCCCTCCCTCTCCGCTCAGTTGATTACCGACTCTCAACGACCACTTGGCTCAATTCACTCCCCAAACGTCACCAACCACTTCCCTATAAATCTGCTGTGAACGACCTTTTCTGCTTTGCACTGGAACTCCTGAGCAATAACTCATTCCACCTGTTCAAACCGTTCCGATTCCTGGCGACTGTCCTATCCCAATATATCGTGCAAAAATCAAACGAAATAACACACAAAATTTTAGGATTATTTTTAGCTATCGTTATCTTAGAATAATAGGACAATATAATTACAGCCGATAATGTAGATATCACATTCAAACAAATTATCCAACTTTTATAAGGCCAACTTGAGCTTTGTATCAAGTGATCGATCTAGCTGATCAGCTGATTACAGAAAAGGTAGCTGATCCAAGAACAGCGTCGTCACAAGCGATTGAGTGATCAAGAAGATATGAACATGTTCCGAGGTAAGTGTTTATTGCGGAAACTGGCAAGGTACACCAGTGGGCGGTACAGGATTCGAACCTGTGACTTCCACCGTGTGAAGATGGCACTCTAGCCGCTGAGTTAACCGCCCGTGAAGTCGGCTTCCGTAGAGCCTGGCATGATGTTGCCCTGTAGCCCCCAAGAAGCACCGTAGAATTATATATCGAAATCAGCGGAATGGAACAAGGACATCTCTCCGTTTTCCTAGCCTGGGCATTACAGAACAGAAGTTCGGCCAGCCTACGGAGGAATCCATCAGGGTGGGAATCTCTCAGGTATCAATCCGGTAGGGTATATGGTTTGCGATACTCGTAATGCAAGAACTGATTAGCCTGAGTGTGGTTGGTAAATCGCTCGGCGGTGGCATCCCATTCAAGGTAGCTCTTGGTGCGATGGGCGATGTTAGCGATTATGGCCGCTGTGGTGACGGCGTGACCGAATTCGATCGGGCAACTGGGTTGCTGACGGGTTTTGACCGCATCGAGGAAGTTGCGGGCGTGCTCCGCATCGAGGATGCGACCTGTGATCTTGCGCGGTTCGATGCGAGCTTTCGCCCCACTACGGTAATTGCGTTCCAGACTCCGGTCGAGGGGAGTGCGTGCGGGAAACTCGTGGGGCGTCAGCACCTCCGGTACGACTTCGTAGCCACTGGTGCTGAGGTACAGTGTGCCCAAAGTGCCGCGAAATTCGATTTCACACGGTCGCGCCGCAGCAGGGGCACCGTTGGCATTGTATTGGGAAAATGTCACCAGAACGTCACCGGGATAGTGCCAGAGGACTTCCAGAGTATCGGGGACCTCGCGGTTGTCATAATGGACGAATTTGCCTCCCATGGCCACCACTGCTCGCGGAGCTTGTAGATTCAGCGCCCAGTGGATCGACGCCAGGTAATGAACACCGAAGTTGGTGAGTTGTCCGCCGGAGTAGTCGTAAAACCAACGGAAGCGGTAGAAGGTGCGGTTTTTGTTGTACGGTTTGCGTGGTGCGGGTCCGAGCCAGGCCTCCCAGTCCAAATCTGCCGGCGGTTCACTATCGGGGGGCGAGCCGATGCCCTGCGGCCATTCGTTCTGGATGTGGAATGCCCGAGCCACCATGACTTTGCCGATCCCCCCACCTCGGATGAACTCTGCTACTTCCCGTCCTAAAGCCGAGGAGAGGCGTTGGATGCCGACCTGAACCACCCGACGGTACTTGCGTGCCGCCTCGACCATCTTGCGACCTTCAACCACGGTCAGGGAGAGGGGTTTTTCCACGTACACATCCTTGTTGGCCTGACAAGCATGGATCGTCTGCAGGGCGTGCCAATGATCCGGCGTGCAGATGACCACGGCGTCGAGTGTTTTGTCATCGAGCATCTGCCGGTAATCATGATAAAGGGCCGGCTGGGTACCGATTTTCTTCGCCGCAAACTCGCGATAAGGAGGGTAGATGTCGCAAACCGCGGCCACTTCACAATCTTTGTGCTCCAAGAAAGCCGACAGGACTTGATCACCCCGATTGCCTACCCCAATGAACCCGACCCGCACACGTTCGTTAGCTCCGTGCAACCGTCGGACACTGAGAGCTGGTAAACTCACTGCTGCGGCGGCACTCGCCCGATGGAATTGCCGACGTGTCAACTCGGACATGGTCACCCTCCTTCCCGTCTGATCTTCCGATAAAAATTGTCCTTTGGGGGAAAATTACGCATTTCCAAGAGATTCCCAGCCCATACCTTAGGCTGATCGAACTTTGTCTCCATCCTACCACCTCCCCAGGAGAGTGTCCAAAGCATCGTTGATAGACGCCGCCTCGCTGATGGCCGTTCCCAAAACCCGACTCCCCTGATCGTCGAGGGGGTACCTCCTGAAAGCCAGAAACATTCACTGAGCGGGCCAAAATCACAACAACGCCACTACAGGGGGCTCAAATCCGAACACCTCAATGAGCGGGAACGCATTGCCCACCTGACAACACATATGAAGCGAACGCACTACCCACCTGACAACACATATGAAGCGATTGACAACCCACCTTGCCTGTATGCTCCATCACATGTCATCCTGGGAGAAAAGGGATCTTCACACCTTCCCGGAGTTCTTCCATGCGTGCTGTGGTCATTGGGGCCGGTGGACAACTAGGTCAGGCTATATGCCGGCTCTGGCCTGCCGAGTTGATTCCCCTCACGCGAGAGCAATGCGATTTGAGGCACGAAGAATCCAGCATCCTGGAGGCCATAAGTCCACACCAAGCCGACATTTGCATCAACTGTGCTGCCTACAACTTCGTGGATCAAGCGGAGCGTGATGTCGAGGCGGCGTTTGCCGTCAATGCCTGGGGTGTGCATAAACTGGCACGGGTATGTCAGAAACTCCAGATGCGACTGATACACATCAGTACCGATTATGTTTTTGGCTTAGACCCATACACCAGTCCCCTCGAGGAGGATACTGCCCCCGGACCTGTCAATATTTACGGCCTGAGCAAACTTACCGGAGAGTATCTGGCCCGACAAGCACTTGGCGAGCAAGTCCTGATCATTCGGACGTGCGGATTGTATGGTCACCGCGGCTCCGGCGGCAAAGGGCGCCATTTTGTTGAGACAATGTTGCGATTGGCTCAACAGGGGCAAACCCTCCGAGTCGTCCACGATCAGATATGCACCCCGAGCTTTGTCGACGATGTTGCCCAGGCTCTCATCGGTCTGGCTCAGCGACACGCCAGCGGCGTTTACCACGTGGTCAACAGCGGCTCATGTAGCTGGTATGAGTTTGCCCAAGAAATCTTTCAGCTCTCCGGACTTTCCCCCCGTCTGGAGGCAATTCGCAGTAAGGAGTACCCTTCGGCAGCACGTCGCCCTGCTTACAGCGTCCTTTCGACCGCGAAACTGCAGCGGCTCGGTCTGCCCCCCTTGCGTCCCTGGCAAGAAGCCCTGGCCACCTATCTCTCTGAGATCGGGTTTCGCACTTCCAGACACCCCCGCTAAGCTCTCACAAACCGAGACCTAAAAACACGCTAAGGTTCCGCTTTTCTCCCCTTCGCCGGCATGTTACATCCTACCCACCCCTCTTCTCACAAGATTCACGGAAATAATACTTTCCAGAAGGCTGACGATGGTTTCCGGGGTAACCCATAGACGAAAAAACTGCCATCGAGCAAGTTTTCTCCCTTGACGGCAGATGAGAGGAGTCTGAATACTATAACTAGATGAGACATGATCGCAACAAGCCGAGGAACAAGCCAGACAACAAGGACGTGACAATCCGAATGTGAGAACGAAGTGATGGTGCTTCCTCTAGACATGCTGCGAGCGGGGGAGTGGGGCGAAGTGGCCGAAATCGCCGGTCAATCACCTCTTTTACACCGTCTGGCGGAAATGGGACTGCGTACCGGTTGCCGCATTCGCATGGTTCAACCGGGTGCTCCGTGCCTATTAGATATTGGGGGATGCAAATTATGTCTGCGAGCTGATGATTGCTCGCAGATCTATGTTCGAGTGGTCCCGTCATGCGACCGTTGAGTGCTTTCCAACGCGGCGAATATGCCCGCATCTGTCAGCTCAGTGGGCCGATAGGAGTCGTCCAGCGACTCTACGAATTGGGTCTTCTAGAAGGTCAGGTCGTAGAAATTCTAGGCTTTGCCCCATTGGGAGACCCCATGGAGATTCGCCTCGGGGCGACCCGACTGTGCCTTCGCAAAGCAGATGCGGCGGGTGTCCTTGCTGAGCCATATTCGGACTCCCAAGCTCATTCCTGCTCCTGAAGGGGAAGATGTTCCACCGAATGACTATCTCCGCTCCTTGACTCGAGCCGAGACCTTCTGTCCGAACTGGCCACCCTGGATATCTCCGATCTGCTCCTATGACTACCCCGCGTACTCTCACCGTCGCTTTGGTTGGCAATCCCAACACTGGGAAATCGACACTCTTCAACGCACTTTCCGGGTTGCGCCAGCGGGTTGGGAACTATCCCGGGGTCACCGTGGAACTGAAAAAAGGAACGGTCCGGCGAAAGGACTACATCTGGGAACTCATCGATCTTCCAGGGACCTACAGTCTGGCTCCACGTAGTCCCGATGAGATGGTGGCGGTGGATGTGTTGTTGGGCCGGCATTCCCACGAAGCTGCACCGGATGTGATTATCTCCATCGTGGATGCCACCCATCTGGAACGGCATCTCTACTTGACGACGCAACTATTTGATCTGGGCCGACCAGTGGTATTGGCGGTGAATATGATCGACCTGGCGGCGGCTCAAGGGTTGAAAATCGACTACGAGGTCCTGAGCCAACGCCTGGGTGTACCTGTAGTCCCGATTCAAGCGAACAAGGGTATTGGTCTGACCGAGTTGCAACAGGCCGTGGAGTCCGCCGCAGCCAAGGGCTCACCTCCCCCGCCAGTCTCATTTCCGCAACCCCTAGAGCAGGAATTGGCCCAACTGCAAGCCTGTGTAGGAGAAGCAGTTCCGCCATTCCTGCTCCGGCGCGCCCTGTTGGACATCGGGGGGAGCGTGGAAAACGACCTCGTGGCCCGTTGCGGTGCAACTCTGCGGCAACAGTTGCAAGCTGCTCGGGAACGCCTCAGTGCGGTGCAATGCCCGATCCCCGCCGTGGAGGCACGCACCCGCTTCGGCTACATCCGCTCCGTCTTGCAGGGTGTGGTGACCGCCCCCTCTCAACGCTTGCGAACGTGGACCGACCGCGCCGACCAGGTGTTGACCCACCGCCTGTGGGGCACTCTGATCTTCCTGATTCTGATGTTCCTGATGTTCCAATCGATTTTCCGCTGGGCACGACCGGCGATGGACCTGATCGACTCCGGCCGCGAAGCGGTGGGCGGTGCCATCCAAAGTGGCATGGCGGAAGGACCTCTCCGCAGTCTGCTCGTTGATGGAGTGGTCAAAGGTGTCGGGGCGGTGCTCATTTTCTTGCCGCAAATCGTGATTCTCTTCGGCTTCATCGCCATTCTGGAAGATTGTGGCTACATGGCTCGGGCCGCCTTTTTGATGGACCGGCTGATGAGTCGCTGCGGTCTGAGTGGCAAGTCCTTCATCCCCTTGTTGTCAAGTCTCGCTTGTGCCGTACCAGGGATTCTGGCCACTCGTGTCATCGAGAATGCGCGGGATCGTCTGGCCACGATCCTGATCGCTCCCCTGATGAGTTGTTCCGCTCGGCTTCCTGTCTACGTTTTGCTGATAGGAGCTTTCCTTCGGGAAGGTTATCCCTCCTGGCTTCCCGGTGTGGTCCTCTTCGTCATGTATCTGATTGGTTTCACTGTGGCCCCTCTGGTGGCCTGGACCCTCAAGCGCACCCTCTTGCGTGGCGAAACGCCCACTTTCGTCCTCGAATTGCCGCCTTATCGCCGTCCTCAATTGAGGTTGGTCCTCCGGCGTATGTATGACGCAGGGCGGGCGTTTGTGGTCCGAGCGGGCACTATCATCTTGGCGTCCATGATTCTGGTCTGGGCTTTGCTCTATTTTCCGGACACTGATGCCTTCGGTCGATCCTACCCCCAACGGATCGCAGAGGCCGAGGCGGCCATAGAAGAACTCCAAAAGCAACTCCCTCAGGATCCGTCAAGCTCCGAGGCAAACTCTACACGGAGAGATGACCACACCACGGCCCAAATCCTGGCAGAACCCAGACACCTGATGGCCGAGTGGAAACGCCAAAGCTGGTTGGGTCGAGTTGGCCAATGGCTGGAGCCGGTCTTCCAGCCCCTGGGATGGGACTGGAAACTGGGGATGGCGGTGCTGGCCAGCTTTCCGGCCCGGGAAGTGGTCGTCGGTACACTGGGATTGATCTACGAAGTCGGGGATGTGGATCCAGCTGCGATTACCGAGGAACCCAGCGAAGAGGGAGAACACGAACAAGCGGCGGGTCTCATGCACGCCTTGCGACAGGAATGGAGCAGCGATCCCCTTCGCGGACGATATCCCGTGGCCGTAGCCTTGTCCCTGATGGTCTTCTTTGCCCTCTGCTGCCAGTGCGCGTCCACTCTGGCAGTCATTCGACGCGAAACCCACAGTTGGTTCTGGCCCGTGTTCACCTTTGTATATATGACGACACTTGCCTATGTCGCCGCACTGCTGACGTTCCAGCTGGGAGCTGCCTTGACCGACTGCTTGACCTGACCGCGAGCTTCCTCTTGTGTTATCAGCTTCGCTGGGGAGCTGCTCGGATGATTCCACCGATGCTGATCGCCTCACTCAACCCACCACTTATCGGAGTAACCTGGGCGGTCAACCTGGAGGTGCAATCACTCCTCGTTGATCTTCTGATCGCCGGCTCCGCCATTTATGTAAGCTGGAGCCTGTGGCGTTCCTGGCGTGGAAATGCCGGCTGTGCCCGCTGTCACTCCTGCTCTCCGTCACCCGAATCGTTGCAACCCTCCGATTCCTCTCCTCCCTCAACCCGTTTTTCTCTACCGCAACTGTAGCCTCAAGCATAAAATTCTAACCAACGAGCGAACGTAAAGTATCCTGGAGCGTAAAAGAGAGGACCTAGTTCCTCGATCGTCCGAAGTGGACAGTGCAGGACCCTGACGTAAGGACATTTCTCAAACACAGGTTCTCAACAAGTCCTGGTTGCCGAAGTGGACAGCAAATATCGCCCAGGGGTATTTCGGCGCTTCATTTTTCCGGTTGCAACGGCCAACGTAGCTGGCAACGAAACGTCCAGCATATGCGTCGCTCCTTTCGCTCATACACGAGTTGAATCGAGTCGATCGGTTCCAGGAGCGTGGCCAGCCGACGAAGCTGCTGGCTCATGTCCTGTTGATCCCATCCGAGGAGCGGAGCCAGTGCCCGGGCCAATAGTTCCGAACGACGCTGAAGGTACTCCTGGAGTCCGCGGACTTGAACCATAGCAACAGGCCAGGCGGCAGATGCCGTGGCAGGGGCAAGGGTAGAAGAAGCAGGAGGCTGTTGCAGCCGCTGAGCCAGACGCTCCAATGCCGCGGGGGAACTAGCCAGAATGATATGATCTTGGATCACGCTAAAGCAGGGAGCCAATCCCGCGGGGAAGCCCCGTTCATTGACCAGCATGCCGGATAATCCCACTGCCCCTCCCTTCGGTTCTACCCAGGTGATCTGATCATCATGAGTCGCATTGTAACGGACACGGTAAGCATGGAAAGCGAATGTCAGGGCTTGGCAGAGGACACGGGTCGCTTGCTGACGCTGGTCTTTCTCCCCCTGAACCGAGACAACGAATGCCAGAAGGGGCAAAGCGTCTTCCGCTCCAGGAGGTTCTACCCACAAGGCCCAATGGGGCCCCAGACAATCCCGTACCGCCGGGAAGTGATCCCGCCCCAACAGTGGACCTACGGATTGCTCAAACCATTGCGATATGGCGCGTTGCTGCTCCTGGGGAAGAAGCACGTCCAGCCGCTCAAGCCAATCGGCCAGGCGACCATACCCTTGCACGACAAGCCAGGCATCTGGGGGGAACAGGCGATGGGGAGTGCTCGGAGCCGATGCCGACCACCACCGTTGCCACGGTTGAGGCAAGCGCTGCGGGTTGACTTCCAGCACTACGTGCACGTCCACACCCCGATGCAGTTGCAAGCCGATGGCCACCGCCTCAAATCCGAGCCACAACTGCGACCAGTGCTGCAAGAGGGCTTTGTCCTGATCGTGCGCCTGCTGGATGCGGCTTGCCCATTGAGCATCCCAGCTACGTGGTTCGACCGCCAGAATGAACGTCATCTCGTGCCATCCCCAACGCTGCCACCGTTGGCACCAAGGGGAAACAGGCTCCTTCTCCTCCAGCCGACGCAAGGCATCTTGCAACTCACTTTCCCTGCTGGAATAAAGGAACAAACCCTCATGGAAAGCATAATAGTCCGATTCCTCAGAACCTTTTTTTCGCACAAAATAGGTGAACCTGTCTTGACGGCGTTGTTCGACCGCGGTTACCTCGCCCGATTGAATTTGAAGTTCGTTGATGCGTTGGATCAGCGTTTGCAACCTCGCGGGGCGTCGCGGAGCAAGGACCAGCAGACTCGTTGGAGGACGGGGAGGGCGTTCCTGAGCGGGAGTATAAGAAAACACCACCGCCTGGCCAAAAACATCTTCCAACAACTCCTGAGGCGTGGTTTTCAACTCACGAAAGATCGGCTCGACGTTCTGCAGCAATGCTCGCCAGGGAAAGGCGTTTTGCACTTCCCGCCCCAGCTCAGTGTCTGGGAACACTCTCAGAAAAGGGGAGTTGCTAAGCTCGTGCCAGCGGGTGTGCAAGTCCTGAGCATAGAGAACCACAGCCGCGTCGGGCGACACGCAGCGCAGTACCTTCTCACGCGAAACGGCCAGGGGGGCCGGTTCGTCCCTGGCCCGGCCCGACAACGATGCCCCGGCCAGGAACAGCAGCGACAATCCCCAAATGAAAAACTCGTTCCGTTTCACCCCACTTCCCCTTTTCAGATTCTCAAGCTGGCATCCCTGCAGCACGAGCGTCTTCGCGGTCCTCACCGCCCAAACAAAACCAGCTCCGAATCATTCTAACCACGATCTTTGCAGAGCCCTCGACACCGTTATGGTAACGGCTAAGCCTGTTTGGAAATCCCGTCATCGCCCATCGCAAAAACATTAGCGAGAAGTAACGGGATCACGCAGCTTAGGATTTCGGGGTTTGTGGCTGCCAGGTAGCCAGATCACGCAAGAAACAATCGAGAGCTTTCTGTGTGGTATCCTTGACAGGTTCGAAACCCGTGCGAACCGACGATAGCAACAACTCCCCCCAGGCAGGTGGCTCAGGTTGGGAAGTAGCTAAGGGATTGTCCGGCCAGCGAGGCCAAGCCGGTTCTGCCCAGTCGGGAATGCTCTCCCAAACTGTATCGGCGACCCGGGTTAGTGTCGCGTTCAATCGCAACGGTTCCATTGGGGTCTGCGGCGCAGGCTTGGACGAGTGTTCAGGCTCGGTCTGCCGGGTATGGAGTGATGAAACAGGGGGATCCGTAGGATCACGGTTGAACGAATTCCAAAACGTTACAGCTGTGAAGAGGGCGGCAGCCAATCCCAAGGCAGCGGTAAGCAGCCCGCCCCGGAGACGTCGGCGATGCTGGTCCGCTTGGACCTGCGATACGATTTGGGTTACCGAACGCGTCCGGGAGCCGCGAGGCGAATCCACAGGGGAACAGCGTAAGGCCTTCAGCAACAGGCGAGCCGCCGCCCAACGCTCCCGACAGAGAGAACAATTTTCGCGATGGGGCCGACTCAACTCTTCCGCCACCTCCCAAGGGAGAATACCATCGAGGGTGTCCTGCAACCGAGCGAGTGCGTCGTCACAGGACGCGTTACTGAGTAAAGGTTTTCTCTCAGGGCATCGGTTGTTCATTTCCTATCCTCCGCCACCCGAGGCGGATCTAAGGTGTCCACCAAGCCACTGGCCCGCAACTGATCCAGAACTTCCAGCCGTGCGCGATGCAACCAGGTCTTGATGGTACCGACAGGGCGAGCCATAGCCGCGGCAATCTCCTCGTAGGAGCACCCCTGCTCGTGAAACAGGACGAACACCATTCGGTGCTCCGCACGTAAACTCTCCAAAGCTGTGCTGATAGCCGCCCGCAGTTCCGCTGTTTGATCCTCCTCCCGCGGATCGGCGTAATCGACCAGATAATCCGCCGGTTGAGGCCGAAGGGAACGTCGTTTGAGCCACGTGCGGCAGCGGTTGATCGCGATACCGATGATCCAGGGTCGTAGCGGTCGCCGTTGATCCCAGCTCCGCAAGCTGCGGAAGACCCGAACAAACACCTCCTGAGTAACATCCTCCGCATCGTGTTGGCACCGCAAAAGACGGCAGCAGAGCCGGTAAACCAGAGTCTCATACCTCTCAACCAGCTCACGATAAGCCGTGGTATCGCCACGGAGGCACCGATAAACCAACCCACCGTCGCCACTCACGTCGGCCTCATCTGTTGCAATATACTCGCTGGGGAATGTTTGGGTTTCACACGAACCTCACTCAGCTCCGAGGGAGACCCCGCCGGTAACTAGACATTCGCATTTCCAGGTCCGCCTTTTCCAACAATACTATTTCTATCCCTCTGCAGATTCTTTTGTATTCGCCCGAGTTCGCCCCAAGTGCCCGTAGCGCTTCTCCTAGACTTCCACGACGACAACTTGCGAAGCCTTCGCGAAAGGTATAACATCGAAAGAGGAACGTCGCCCAGTATGTCGAAGGCACGTTACTGGGATCGACTGTTTGTGTAGGTTTGTCATCATGCCCAAACTTGTCCTGTTGAAAGCACCGGATGGTCCCGCACCCCACCGCCACATCGTGCTGACAGGTGAGCCCCAGACCATCGGTCGCGATGCGGATCGTTGTCAGATTGTCATACCCCACGCATCTGTCAGCCGGGAGCATGCCCGCATTACCCAGGAAAATGGCATCTTCTACATTGAGGATCTCAAAAGCCGTAACCATACCTTCGTCAATAGCCGCCAGATTACCGAACGCACTCCCCTCCGACCGGATGACCGCATCCGCATCTGTGACTACCTTTTCGTCTTCCAAGTGGACAGTCAAGACCGTCCCAGTCCGCTGCCTGACTATATGCGTAAAGCCATAAGCAGCGGGGAGGAAAAGGATGGGATTCAGGAAGTCACCACGGTGGAGGCGAGTGGCAATCAGGACAGCGTTCGCGGCTTCTTGCAAACCGCCCCTTCCGAACGCCTGCGGGCCTTGCTGGACATCAGCCGCACCCTCTCGTTGAGCCTGGAATTGGAACCGCTGCTGATCCAAGTGGCCGATGTCCTGTTTCAGATCTTTCGTCAGGCAGACCGCTGCTTCATTCTGCTTATGGAAGAGAACCACTTGACTCCGAAAGTGTTCAAAACCCGACGGCAGACCGACGAGCCTCCCCGCTACAGCCGCACCGTAGTCCGCCGCACCTTCGAGACCGGGCAGTCATTTCTAACCGAAGATGCATCCATGGACTCTACTCTCGGTGGCGCCGCGAGTATTGCTGAAATACGCATCCGTTCCGCCATGTGTGTGCCTCTGATCGGCATAGAGGGCCAGCCTCTGGGAGCCATTCAAGTTGACACCCTTGATCGAACGCGTAAGTTCACGCAGGATGACTTGCATCTGCTCACCATTGTGGGCAATATGGCAGGTGTCGCTGTGCAAAAAGCCCACCTTTATGAACAGAATCTGCAACGCCAGCGTGAAGAGAAAGAAATCGAACTCGCACGGAAGGTCCAACTGGGTTTGTTACCCCAGAAGTCGCCCAACATCCCAGGATACGATTTTTACACCTACTACAGTCCGGCCCGGATGATCGGAGGAGACTATTACGACTTCATCCCTTTGTCCGACGGGCGGTGGGCTATCGTTCTCGGAGACGTGGCTGGCAAAGGAGTACCCGCGGCCTTGTTGGTCGCCAAACTCTCCTCAGAAGTTCGTTACCATCTCCTGACCCACACCGATGTCGCCCAAGCGGTGACCAAACTGAACCAACATCTCATCCAGACCAGCTTGCAGGATCGGTTCATCACAATGGTGGTGATCGTCTTGGATCCCAACACACATCATATTTGTGTGGTGAATGCCGGACATCTCCATCCCAAGTGGTCCCGAGCTTCCCGCTTGGATTTGTGCGATTTGGGCTTGCCGGAAAATCAAGGACTCCCCTTAGGGGTCATGCCGGATTTTCGTTATGTTTGTGAGACATATCACCTCGAACCTGGAGATACGATTACACTCTTCACCGATGGAGTCACCGACGCTCTGGACCGCGAGGGAGAGTTTTTCGGTATGGGTCGGGTCGATTACGTGCTTCGCCCTGAAAGTGAAGATGATGCGCAGACTCTCACAGCTCAATACCGGGGCCGGCAACTGGTCGATGCTGTCCAGACCCACTCGGCCGGGCGTCCCCAGAATGATGATATTGCGATTGTTTGCTTTGGTAGGCTACCGGATCATCATGAGGCACCCAGTGCCAGTTACATTTAGCATATTACGATATATCAGTGCAGATATGCATGTGGTCGTAGAGTTTGCGTGCAGATACGCCCCCTATCCTAAAGAAGTTGGTTGAGGAGGTGTGGACCTTATGAGCACGGTCACTTTGCCGGACACTGATGTTGACACCCAGCAACAACTCCGACGTCAACCGCCGTATCATGTGATCCTGCTCAACGACGATGACCATACCTACGAATACGTCATCGCCATGTTGAAAGACTTGTTCGGCTACCCCCAGGAAAAGGGATACCAGTTAGCCAAGGAGGTGGATACCCGTGGCCGCGCTATTGTCTGTACAACGACCCTGGAACGAGCAGAACTAAAACGCGATCAGATTCACGCCTACGGTCCCGATCCACGCATCCCGCGCTGTAAGGGGTCGATGCAGGCGATCATCGAGCCGGCAGAATGAAGATCCTCCGGAAACTGTACAGCCCCTCTAGACTCGTGGCTGAGAGGATTCATTAGAATGAATGATTTGATTCCCTAGCCCTGTTCCTAGCTGAGACCCCGGATTAACTTGCCTATCGAAAGATAGCGGCGAACCAACATACAAACAGGCATCACTATTCTGCCGAACGGTACCATCATCATCTCTATCTGTTGGATATGGACACTGAACGGGAAAAAAGCCATCCCGCACGGACAGTATGTGGTTCCGATCCTGCCGTCGGTTCCACTGCCCTATCGCTTTCGAGGTTCCTCAAGGATCAATGTCGGCTTTCCACTCACCGCCTTGTCGGTTACATTGGTGACAAGAAGCTAGTAGAAGCAATGTCTGCTGCTGCGTAAGAACTCCTACAGGGTGTCCTATGAGCGGGTGGTTGCTTCTGGCACAAGCGGGACGGGCGGACAAGGACCCCCTCCGTCAACCGGAGGTGATCTGGGGTACGGTGGCGTTGGCCTTAGCTCTTTTTGCCGGGGCCTTCATCATCTGGCTTGTAGATCGCTGGCGCAAACGCCTGGGACAACAACCGGCTCCTGTCGATGAACTCAGTGAATACCGCCAGATGCTGGAACAGGGGGAAATCACCGAAGAAGAATACCAACGCTTGCGAGCGAAAGTGTCCCGACGGATCTCCCGCGACGTTTACTCTTCGCCTGCTCCTACTGTTTCATCAGAAGAGGCGTCCTCCTCCACGTTTCCCCAGCGTCCTACCACCCCACCGAATTCTCCCGCGCCCCCCTGACCAGTCCAACCGTTTGTCATACTCACTCAAGGGATAGAGTTTCGTAGAGGAATATGCACCACGGTATAAAAATGTTTGGGGTTGAGCGGAACTTTTCCCGAAAATTCGCTCTGGGACTGGTCGAAAGCAGTAAGATGTGGCAAAGGGTCGAGGTCTTCCTTACCATGAACAGGGAGCCTCCGGACTTGGTAGTGCATGACACCCGGAAACCCAACTGACGATAGGACTCCCATGCCTTCGGATCGCAGTTCCGACACCGGCGGCCGACGCCCACCAAGCACCACAGGACGAAACCGTAATGCTTACTGCTCCTTCTGCCGACGTTCCCACCGCGATGTCGGCCCCTTGGTAGAAGGACCTGGGGAAGTGTACATCTGCGGAGATTGCATCGAATTGTGCCAGTCCATTCTGGACCAGGAACGCAAGCGGCGGGGGGGCAGTCGTGGACCGGTTCATCAGATCCCATCCCCCCGAGCCATAAAGGAGAAACTCGACACTTACGTCATCGGTCAACAGCGGGCGAAAAAAGTGCTCGCCGTGGCCGTCCACAATCATTACAAACGCCTCAGCCTCGGTGTGGATGTTCGGGACGTGGAAATCGAAAAGAGCAACATCTTGTTGATTGGCCCTACCGGCAGTGGCAAAACCCTCTTAGCCCGTACGTTGGCCCGAATCCTCGATGTCCCCTTTGCCATAGGGGATGCCACCACCCTCACCGAAGCTGGCTATGTCGGCGAAGATGTGGAAAACCTACTGCTCAAATTGCTGCATGCCGCCGACTTTGACATCGAGGCTGCCCAACGCGGCATCGTCTATATCGACGAAATCGACAAAATCGCTAAGACCAGTCATAACGTTTCGATTACGCGTGACGTCTCTGGGGAAGGTGTCCAGCAGGCTTTGCTCAAAATGCTCGAAGGCACCATCTCCAACGTTCCCCCTCAAGGCGGACGCAAGCACCCCGAACAGCAATATATCCAAGTGGACACCACCAATATCCTGTTCATCTGCGGGGGAACCTTTGTCGGCATCGAAGATATTATCAGCCGCCGACTCGGACGCAAAACCATCGGCTTCGGTGCCGTCCACGAAGTTCAACAACGGGAGCGAACGCTGGGCGAACTGCTCAACCAGGTGACCGCCGACGATCTGATCGAATACGGCATGATCCCGGAATTTGTCGGCCGCTTGCCAGTGATTGCGCCGCTGGATCCACTCGATGAAGAGGCGATGGTCCGCATCCTCACCGAACCGAAAAACGCTTTGATTCGACAATATCAAAAGCTCTTCGAGATGGAAGGGGCCGAGATCGAATTCGAACCGGCAGCCTTACGGGAAATTGCCCGCCTGGCCAAGGCCCGCGATACCGGTGCCCGAGGACTCCGCGCCATTGTCGAAGAAATCATGCTCGATCTCATGTTCGAGCTGCCCGACATGGAAACCAAGGGCAAGCACATTATCACTGTGGACGTCGTCCGTGGCCTGCAAAAGCCCGAATTCCGTCAAACCAATCGCAAAAGCGCCTGATGTCTTTCCTCCCTTATCCACCATCTACTGCCTGTTCGCACTATTCCACTTCCATCACCGATGATTTCCTGAACATAGTCGATGTTCACCCTACGTCCAGGTGGATGAACTCATCCAACAGGAACTTCAATGGAATATGTACCGTGGCGATTGCCCAAGGGCAGGTATCCATCCCATATGTAAAGCATCCTACCACCTTGGGCCATTCCAGGTGATAGAAGGTTGGATGGGAAAAATTGCGGCTATCTCATCGATACTCGCACACGAAGTGACAGTCGCTATTTCTTGGGTGCTAATTCTGGCGGAGGTCCGGCCGTTCCACCTGGGGGACCATATCCTTGCGGTGCCCCCTTTACCGGTTGTGGAGCAGCACCTGTATTTTCAGACCGACCACCGCCGCCACCGCCACAACTCGACAATGTGAGTGCCAGCACCGTGACTGCTAACCGGTATCCTCTGCACATTTTCGGAATCATGTTTGTCACATCCTCGGTTCTTATCACTACTACGAGCCGTCATTGTTCCCATTTACTAGTGAGACACTCACTCCACTCCCATCCGAAGCCTTGACATGTGTCTTGTTATCTGGAATCATCCCACATGTGAGGTCCACATAGTGTGAGCTTCTGGAAATCCCGACCCCACATGTGGGTGCAAGGAATACCCTGATGGGACAAAGCAAAGTTACTTTTCTGCCACTTACGGGATTGATCACCAATCGTTGCCGAGGATGTCACCTGAGTTAGTCGTCAATGCTGCCCACCAGCTTTGCGGCGAGACGGACTGGTTTACACCACGGACACTGCCATCCCCCATGCCTACGAGCATCACACCAGAGTGAATCTGCTGGGTCAATGCTGGGTTGCACTGAGTATTCCATGACCGCATAGCGACTTGTTGGAACTTGGCATTCAAGCCAACCATTCCCACAAAAGCCGAATTAGAAGTATAGCCTGTTCCAGTCCTGGACCCATATGCAAAAATGGGCATGTAGGTCACATTCCAACTGCCATGACCCCACAAGGGTGCATAGTAAGTGTTACAGGTCCGCAAACGTTCTGCAAAAAAGACCGTATTCGATGATCCATCCTGAATGGTATGGATACTCAGCGAAGTTTGCATGTTTGCCCCGGCATTGTTTCCACGATCTGGGTTGCCGAACACCTGGAAGTTGGCAGCATAGTTGCCGGGCATCCACTTTCCTGCCGGATCTTCATTGGCCCGCCAACCCGGCATCCAGATTCCCTCTTCTCCCCAAGATGAGTCGCTCGGACAAAAATAGGTTTTGATGGGGTATGTGCAGGCCATACGATTCATTCCACCACTCGTCAAAATGGGGAAATACACATTCCCATTGGCAATGCGGTAAAGATTGTCCTGTTCAATGTAAGGCAGTAGGAAGAAGAAGACCGTGCCGCCGCTTCCGGTATCTGCTGAACCGGTAAACTCATATAAACTTGGCAAACGACCGCGGGCATCTTGATAGTTATGGGTGGCTAAAGAGATCTGCTTGAGATTGTTACTGCATGTGGTTCGTGCGGCTGCTTCGCGGACTTTCTGGACTGCCGGCAGTAACAATCCAATCAGGATAGCAATGATGGCGATCACGACCAACAATTCGATCAGGGTAAACGCTTGCGGACGCCGACCGGATGAACTACATACTTTACCAAACATGACATACCCCCTCGATGAAAATTGGACCTTTGAACAAGTCGATCTGAAAAGATAAGATAAACTCCGCTATTTCAATTATGCAGCACAGATTCCAGGATTGCAAGCCTGCATCATCCTAAATTTTATGATAATTGTCTTGACAGAACTGGCTCCTGAGCCAGGAACTGCCTCTGCCGAATGGCGATGCTTGTCCGCGGGGATCCACTCACGATAATCACAGCGGTCATTTACTGGCTTGTTTTTCCAACAGGAAATACATCCCTTCTTTGCCAGTGAAATCGGAAGGCCGTTCATGGAGCGAATAGGCCAGTTTCAGTTGATTCCCTTGCAAAGCGACGATCCCCAAAGCTTTACTTCCCTTCGTTCCCTCCGGCCCTTGCGTAATGACCATATCGATACCGATCGGTTCTTTACTGGTGTCCAAGTGGTACTGGATGATGAAGGTCACTCCGTTGCCCTTGATTGTGATCGACTTCGCATCGATCTGGTAGGTTGCTTTCCGTGCTGCGTCGTCGATGGGTCTGCCTTGCACCTTGCCGTCGACGAGGCGATAGTGTCCCTCCCACTTCAGCGAGCGTTCCTGAGCGGACAACCACGGAGACAGCCCTGCCGTTGTTGCCAAAATACCGATCCACAAGCCTGCACCACTGACCCGTCGGAAGACGGAAATCCCACCACCCATCGCCGCGGTCCTCTGCGAAAAAATGATTTGCCTTTCTGAAGCGGACAATACCCAACACTATTTTAGAAAAAAATCCTCTGCTCAGTGCAGAACGGCTGACATGGGTGAATTTTTCCCGAGGAAAATCCGCCGGCGAAGACGCCTGATTCACTCTGGCCCGTTGGACCCCACGTAACCAACGTAGGCAAACACCGTGGTGGGTGGGAAGATGTTCAGAGCAGTCGGCGGGAAAGTTGGACGAACTTATCGTGCAGAAAACCGAAGAGATCAGGCAGGAATTCTTCCGGGGACCTCTCCTGGTGCAGGATGGCTTGATGCGGGACTCCGTGGGCAGTCAGCTTCTCGTGAAGCCGATCATTACCACGGTACCAGAAGCTGCCCGGAGAACAGGCCAACCAGATGGCCTCAGGCCATTGGCGCTCTTGCAGGTGCATGATGGCACTATCCCGACGAGCTGCTTCTGCGTTGGGATACATAGTATCCAAAGGTGTACCGTATCCCCAGGCATCCTGCAGATCGAGTGCACCATCAATACTTCCGACGATCGGAAACTGATCCGGATGGCGTAAGCCGAGGCGCACTGCACCTTGTCCTCCCATACCCACGCCGACAATGGCCAATCGTTGCGGCTGAACCTGCCATCGCTGTTGCATCCACGGAACGATCCTTTCCATCACGTGAGTTTCAGGGCTGATCTGCGGATCAAAGTCGGCGCAGATATGTTGCAACCACCAGCTGCAACCACCAGCCGGCGCCACGCAACACCAGCGATAACGCACCAGCAACTCCGTGAATCCCCCAATTGCATCAGGAGGTGTACCTCGGGCATCATGGAGAAAAAGGATGACCGGAGGTAGCGGCTGTTCGGAGTCCCAAACCCTCGCCGGCTTACCTCCGATGATCACATCGAACCAGGACATACAGCGTTACTGCCAGGATGATCTGCTCAGTTGTGCTTGATCCAACCCTCGCGGGCGAAGGGGAGCGGGATGGACATCGCAGACCGGTAGGGAACTCAATCGATTTTTCGCGGTATCTTATCGCCCGTAAGCATCTCTCGGGCTTTCCTGAGCTTCTCGGTGATCTTCCGCCGTCGTTCGCCGTCCCGCTTGCTGAGATCCTCCAACTTCAATCCCTTCTCCCAAGTGGCCACCGCTTGCGGGACCATCCCTAAAGCCATGTAGCAATCGGCCAGGTGGTCCCAAATCTCCAGATGTTGTCCATCCTCTTCATCTTCGGCCGCTTTTTTCAGATATTCCAATGCCTCTTTGTACTTCTTTTTCTTGTACAACACCCAGCCCATGCTATCGAGGTAGGCGGCATTCTCACGAACATCGTCGATCTCACCTTTGGCCTTGAGCTTCTCTTTCTCCTTGCGATCGAGGTCTAGGGCTTCCCGAATGAGCTTTTCCGCTTCATCCAGGTTCCGATCATGGTCCGCCCAAATATAGCCCAAATCGTTTTTGTAAGTGGCATTATCGGGATTCTTATTTACCAGGATTTGCAGTTGTTTGGCGGCTGACTCGACATCTCCAGCATCTAAGTACAAAGCGCTCAGAATGTAGCGGGCCCGGTCCTTCTCCCGATCCTTGATTTCAGCCTTGAGACCTTCCTCGGCCTCGAGTTTATCGATCACTTGCTGGAAGGTTTTGATGGCTTCTGGATACTTTTCTGCCTCGCGTTCCACCCAACCTTTGAGACGGAGGAAATACCAGGAGTTGTTGGTGAGTTCCAGCAGGCCCCGGGTGATTCGCAAGGCTTCATCGAAGTCCCCTTTTTTGGCCTTAGCCTGCACCAGACGCTCGATAATGAACGGCTTGACCCGTTCCAATTCTTCCGATCCTTTCAAATCCAGAAATCGCTCGCAAACATCGATGACCTGATCATATCGCTTCATGTCGAAGTAGAGGATGATGAGATTTTCGTAAGCATCGATGATGCTTTCGGCGCTCTTTTTCACTTTTTGAGCCTGTTCCAGTTGGCGTTCATAAAGACGTTCCGCAGCATCATGGTTCTTCAGGAAGTGAGCGGTCCGACCCAAAATGGTGATGGCGTTGTAATTCAACTTGCGGCCATCCTCGGTATCGAGCCGTTTTGCCGCCAGTTCCACCATGGCCTTAGCTTTTGCCTTGTCCTGGCGTAGCTGACGCAACTTCGCTTTTTGCAGTTCCTCGGTGGTGGCCTGGTTGAGCTTCAGTACCTCAGCCCACAAGGCCTTGGTATCGACAGCAGGGGGACGATCGGATTTCGCACCGCTTTCACCCCTTTGTTGCTTCTCGAGAGTCGGCGGGGGTTGAGTGGCCGCCTGATAGGCAACCGTCACGCTGCTCATCAAGAAAACGATTCCTGATGCAACCAACCATTTCCGCTTCAATGCATGCAACAATAACATGTTTCAACCCCCTCATCAGCCTTTGCTGGCGGTGGTGTCCTTACAGAGATTCCGTTGCCATTGTAGCTGATGGGCTGCTGCTTCGCCATGTCGGGATGCGGATAACATGGCAAATGTCAAGGAAACGCCAGAACGGTCAGGTGGAGCGGAGGGGTAAAGCCGGCAGATGAGGTGTCCTCATAAACATGCGATCCTCCCGTGCAATCTGGAAGCGGATGTGTTGATCGTCATCCCCATCACTAACCCAACTGTTCAACACCTGATCATCGCCCTCTTGCACCCACACAATTGGTAAGCTGAAAATCGCATTGTGAAGATAGAGCCGGTCATTCTCACTCCCTGTACGGATTTTGAGGAGTCTGATAGAAAGTACCCCGCAGCGAATACACTGAAGAGAACGCCTGACTTTACCGGAGATCGAAGGATCCGAGTCTAGAGGGGCAACAAGGGGTAGCAAGAGTTTGCGGGTCTGCATTCGGGGTTGTGCGAAGTTTCCAGGCGCCACAGGTATCAGGTCATGTCCAAGTCACGTCGGCCGCCGCTAGTCAAACTGTCCGAGATCCAAGTGGGACAATTTGCCGATTGTTTTGCCCAGTTGGTCGAGAAGCGTCGGGGCCAAACCCAGAACGGCAAGCCCTACTATCAACTTCGTTTCCGGGATCCTCGCCGTTCGGTGGTGGTGATGATTTGGCAAGACAGTGAGCTGTTCTTGGATTGCCAGAGCCAATGGCAGGTGGGGCAGTTTTTCAAGCTACGTGGCACATTTGTAGAACATGAACGCTATGGTCCCCAACTGGAGGTGGAGGCCATTCGCCCCGTCGAGGAGCGGGATCGTGAGGACGGTTTCCAGGAGCGCGATTTTCTTCCCACTTCCCGCTTTGACCCGGAGCATCTCTTTCAAGAACTGGTCCAATGGGTGAAGCAAGAGATTCGAGCGGAGGCGCTTCAGGAATTGGTGCTCCGTTTGTTACACAAGCACGAAGGGGAGTTGAAGCTCTTACCTGCCTCGGACCGTCGCTATTATCCCTTCGCCGGGGGCTGGCTCGAACACACTCTCAATGTGGCCCGTCATAGCGTCTGGCTGGCGGACCGCTATATCCAGCTTTACCCCGAATTGCATCCACCAATCAATCGCGACCTGGTCGCGGCCGCCGCCGTGCTTCACGATATCGGTAGAGTCCGGGAACTGGACCTGACCGTAGGCGCAATCCCTCGCCTGAGCGTAGCCGGCGAGTTGTTCGGCCATGTGATTTTAGCCTATGACATGATCCGCACCGCCGCCGCAGATGTTCCCGAATTGTCCTCCGAAGTGTTGGAGCTATTGCTCCATACCATACTGGCTCATTTGAGGCTACCCGAATGGGGTTCTGCTCGGTTGCCGTGCATTCCGGAAGTATTGATTCTGCATTACGCGGACGACTTGGACGCCAAGCTGGAAATGTACATCCGTTGCCTGACCACTGACAGCAGTGATGGACCCTTCACGGAGCGGGACCCTGTTCTCGGTCGAGCACTCCTCAAGCAACGTTCTGTGTAAGTGGTGCCGAAGGAGTTTTCTCCCCGAAACAAGTTGCTCCGTGTTGATGGGCGGTGGCCCCTTTCATAGGGTCATATGGTCGCTCCTGCTCATGGCAATCGACGAGACCCATTGAAGCCGGCGGGGGAGCCTTTCTGACCAAAGAATGCAATGGGAATTTGATTGAGTCGGGTATCCGCAGCAACGACCACGAGATCTGCTGTATTGTAAAAATCGTTGAAGTCGTCATCGGTGGTAGCAATGGCGAAGTTGACTGCACGGCAATAACCAGGGGGAAAGACTGTGTAGGGAAAGAGGGGGCGAATCTGGCCGATGAGTGTGCCTGATTCCCCACGAAAGACCCGAATGGTGCCGGAGTTGCGCAGGGCGACATAAATTTCCGCACCCCTCTGACCATCCGTACTCCCGGCGGCCAGATGAATTCCTTGATGATTGAGAGGATTGTTTGGATCAAACGCCATATAGCTGGCGAGCCTCACGACCGTGGGAGTCTGAACATCAAAAACACGAATTTGCGGTAAACCCACCGAGCGACCAGTGATGACTTCCGCATAGTTGTAGTCATAGGGATCCGTTTTGGAATTCTTAGTGGTATGGATGTTGGCAGCCGCGAGAGTCACTCCCGTCTTGGCCGAGCCATAAGCATTGAACTGCCGGATGAGATTGAAAGTCCCCACCGTCGCGTCGTAGGCATAAACCTGAACAGTAGAGCGTCCTTGTTCCCGCCCGACAATCACCTCCGCTTCGAGTCCCCCCGTGACATTCGCTGAGGCGATCTGGACGCCACCGGTATACGTGGGTCCAAAGGGGGTCCATGTGCCCATCAGCTGCAGACCCCCACCGCCAAAGCGATACACCTTGACCCGCCCGACTGTGTTCCCTGCGGTCGAAACGATCAGTTCCCGAATCTGTCCGGAGTCTCCATCGACATTGCCGGTAGCAACGTACACTCCACCCCGGTAATTTCGCCCAAAAGGATAAAAGGCCGACAGCAAATTCCCTTTGGTGCTATCCCAGACCTGAACCAAGCCCGGGGCACCTGGACCGTTACCCGTGATGTATTCCACGCCAAAGCTATCAGGCACCACATCCGCCGCTGCGATGCTCCAGCCTAACGTGCCGGTGAAGCTAGTCAACACCGTGCGATTCTCTAACTGCTCTACAGCAAGCTGAACGGTACGTCGTGACTGAGTTGAGTCCTGCATGGTGGTGTCTCCTCATCAGCTGACAGACCATGTTACAGGGGCTGTTTTTTCTACCAGATGACTGGTATTATCACGGGTCTCCATCAGGGGAGGAACGGTCTAACCTTATGAAGTACCGTGCGAGGGTGCAGGAGGTATGACCTTGCTGGTCATCCCCCGATTCCAAAGTATGCCAGCCCTTGCTTCCAATATGCCAGCCTTTAGCGTTCCTGACAATCATAAATAAGGAAAAACAGTTACGGAGCTGTCGCCCCAGGCGACGGGATTGTTTGGCTCCGCAGATCAGGTGCAACACTCACGGATGGTCTGTCGAATCCGCCAACCTCTGAGATGAATCCACCATGGAGGATAAACCTTGAGCGGAAATTGGGAAAGGTAAGCCTTTCTTGCGAACCCCCTGAGAAAGGTTTTGGAAAAACATGGGAAAGGATCCGGAAAATTTCAGTCTTTTACACTGCCCAAGGAAGCACGGAAACGCTCCACAGAAGCACGGACTTCTGCCGTCCCCTCCTCGTGGGAGGCCCAGCCCAACGGTTCCGTCGTCACCCCTTCCAACTGTTTATAAGTAGTGAAGAAGAACTCGACTTCGCGAATGAAATGCGGTGGGACATGGTCTAATTTGCGAATATGGCTGAAAAGAGGGTCTTTATGGGGTACACCCAGAATTTTGTAATCGTTCTGACCTTTGTCACGCATGCGGAAGATACCAACGACACGGGCCTCGATCAAACAACCGGAAAACGTAGGTTCGTTGACCATCACGAGGATATCCAGGGGATCACCATCCTCGGCTAAGGTTTGAGGGATGAAGCCGTAGTCCCCGGGGTAAACAGCGGAGCTATAGAGATAGCGATCGAGTTTGATCAAACCGGTGTATTTGTCCAATTCATACTTGTTGCGTCGACCTTTGGGGATTTCCACAATGACATGGACCACCGCAGGTTCACCGGTGCCGGGAGGTATCATCATGTAATCCCGCAACGTATGGGAAGGGGTCAGCATGTTCTACCCTCCAGAATCAGGCACCTGGGGGAACAGAGAGATACCCAGGAAGTGTAACGGATTGCCTGCTACTAAGGCAATCCCCCAGGGAGAGGGTGGCTGGGGCTCTACATAGCCGGCCGGCGTTATTTTCACCATAACGTTCTTCAGCCTGAAAGGGAGTGGATGGCGGGGAAGTTGTATCGATCTATGTCTCCGGAAGCTGGGGAAGAAAGGAAGCCGTTGGTGTCCACGGAACCGCCGGTCTGGGTTGCCCGCCTCTGCCTGGTCGCCGCCGCATTGTTTTGGAGTATCAGCAGTTTGTTTATGCGGCTGCTGAGTGCCCCCCTGGGTCTTGGGCTGGAAGAGCCCCGCTTGACACCTCTGCAAATTGCCTTCTTCCGCGGCTTTTTTGGCGGCTTACTGATGCTGACCTTATTGCGGCGGGAACAGATACGTTTCCACCCCGCCATGCTCGGCATGGTCGCCACCTTTACCATCATGAGTGGCCTCTACCTGTCCGCTTTGGGTTTGGGAGCAGCCGCCAACGCCATCTTTCTGCAAAACACAGCCCCGATGTGGGTTTATGTGTGTTCCATCTGGCTCTTAGGAGAACGACCGAATCGACGCGGATGGCAGGCGGTCTGCCTGAGTGCCGTAGGAGCAGGCATAATTGTTGTAGGCGGCTGGCCCAGCGATCTCCCCCCGGAACAAACTGTCCATTCCGCCGCCGTTCTTCTGATGGGGCTGGGCAGTGGTTGTGCCTATGCCGGTGTCATCCTCTTCCTGCGGGCCTTGCGAGGCTATGCCACCACCTGGCTGGTCACCCTCAACCTGTTGGGAACCGCAGGCATGCTTTCTGTCTTCGTTCTTCTCCGGGATGGGGTGAGCGGGTTTTATGCCTGGATCACGGCCCCGACCCCGGCACAACTTCTCGTCCTGATCGCCTTCGGACTGTTGCAAATGGCTCTGCCTTATTATCTGTTCACGCGAGGTTTGCGGACCATTCCCGCTGCCGAGGCCGCCCTCATCGGACTGCTCGAACCCATCTTCAGTCCTCTCTGGGCCTACCTGATCACCCCGGAGACCGACACGCCAACACTTCCCATGCTCTGGGGCGGAGGATTGATTCTCTTGGCAATCCTGTGGCGATATGTCCCCCTGGCTACTCCCTCACCCCCCGCTAACTCCTCCAAAGCCAACACACCACCTCCGCCGGCCATTTCTTGATCCACCGATCCGCTCCCGCCACCAATCTGATCTTATGATCGCCTTCTGAGCTGTCACCTCTGGATTTGGTCGCTCATCTTTGCGAAGACCCCTACCACCTACGCACCTTTACAACCTCGTTATCATAAATAAAGATACAATGGTAGAGACCACATGAATCAAGAATCCGGCATAGCCGGGAGAATTTGTATATCCTGTGGAGCCCTTGAATCAGTAATACCTGAATCGATAGTACCGTGAACGTCACACCTGTTCTCGAACGGCATGAGATTCGCCGACGATGCAACACACCTACGGTCACCGTACTGGTTGGCCCGATCGGCACGTGTGGACGGGTCTGGCGTCGCTGGGCTCAGGAGAAAAACCGGAGCGTGGTTACGCTCACCACGCTCCAACAGGCCGAATTCCGTTGGCTGACCGCCTTGTGCACCCAATGCGATCTTCCCAGGCTGGCCCTGAAGGCTGTGGCCCGACGACTTGGGTGGGATGGCGAGGCCTTCGGTATTTCCTGGAACAACAAGACCTCCTACGAGCGGTGCCGATTTTGGGAGACCACCTACCCCGATCCGGTTACACCCGCCCTGCGGATCCTCTGCGACCTGGCAGCAACCCAAGATGTTCTTCTTCCACACAACCTCGCCCAACGCCTTCTGGGAGAATACGCCGACCCCTTGGGCGGTCTGAGGGATCTTTTTTCGCTGTTTGGCTCCGTCTGTTCTGTGGAAACCTGGCCCACTCTATTGCTTCAACCAGAAGCAGAGGTCAACCTGACGTGGCTGGTGAATATGGCGCCGATACTGGCTCAGTGGGTTTTCCAAATGCCCACGCTGGCCTGGGCCATCTGCGTACCCCCCGCATTGTGGCAGAGCTATTTGACACTAACACCGGAGTCCCGCTCTAAGGCTCTGTTGCGAGAAGGAGCCGTGGATTGTCCTCCCCCGTCCCCTCACCACTTCGCCCAGGTATTGGCCGCGGCGGGAGAACAGGAGCATGCCCAACCCGTGGCTCAACTACTGGCCCATCATGGAGCTGATGAGTTGGTCCTGGACGCCGCCGTGCAATTGGTTCAAGCGACCCGAACCGCTGCAGCCCCGGAGCAAGCCCGAAGCGCCGCAGAACGATTCCTCTACGAATTCCTCCAGCTTCTGCCCGAAACAGCAGGGCGCTGGGAGCTGAATGCGTCTCTGGACGTGCTCTTTGGATCGCGACCGATGGAAGTGGATCTGTTGGAACGTTCCCGCCGACTGGTCGTAGAAATCGACGGCTATTACCACTTCCGGGACTCAGACCACTACCGCCGTGATCGGACCAAAGATTTTTTGCTTCAGAAACACGGCTATGTAGTGCTGCGGTTTTTAGCCGAGGATGTACTCTGCCATTTGGAACAAGTTCGTGATAGAATTTTGGAGGCATGCCGACATTTCTCACCGGGAGCTTAGGCCAGATGAAAGCGAGTTGGACCGAATTCCGCCAACGCCTGACCGGCCAGTTGCTGCTGGTCCGCATGCTGGTAACGTCCCGGAAACCACCGGGACCGCAACAAGTGCGTCTGTCACTGAGTAATCTCCTCGGATGCACTCTGACCGAGAAGAACCTGGAACACCTCCGGGAACAACTCCTAGCCCGCGGCTACCTGTTGCGTACACCCCGGAAGGCTTATCGCCTGACCGATGCCGGCCGGAAACACGCCCTCCACTTCCTGGGGATCAAGACCCTCCCGCCCCAGTGCAATTGGCGAACAGTCCGGAACCGTTATCTTTTCGCAGCCTTGATCCGGCAATGGGAGCACGACCGGGGCAGCCCGATCGATTCATCCAAAGTCTCGCCGACACCTCCCTCAGGTCCAAGCCTTACCGATGGCTCGGGTCCTCCACTCCGGCAGAAGCCTCCGAGGCTGCCGGCCATTGACTTGCATCAATTTTCTCAGGCGGTTTTGCAACTGGCCCACTCCCGACCGCCGCAGGAACGCTTCGGACCTAACAAAGCCTTCATCTCCTGCGTCTGGCAGGCCTCTCAAGCGGACCCCACTTTTCCACGGATGGATCTGGATACTTTCAAGCACTATCTGACCACCGCCCACCAACAAGGCCTGCTCTATCTGAGTCGAGCGGACCTGGTGCAGGCCATGAATCCTCAATTGGTGGCTCTCTCGGAGACGCATTACCTCAACGGTCAGTTCCATTTTATCCTGCTCCAAAACCCCACAGCTTCTGGGA